>Ga0126342_10011599_pt1 | contig 15734 bp, 13 predicted proteins | sample Cyp1metagenome_FD_92528 | JGI IMG/M metagenome (GOLD analysis project Ga0126342, IMG submission 92528) | Coral microbial communities from Lord Howe Island, Old Settlement Bay, Australia - Cyphastrea 1 metagenome | ecosystem: Host-associated > Invertebrates > Cnidaria > Coral ...
CCAACATGGGTCTTTAACATACATTGGGGCTCCATTTGGGGCTGCTCATGGGCTGCCCCCTGGGCTCCACATTTTGCATACGGACATGGCAACAGACAAACAGGCTAATGTTTGATATAATATATATATACATATATATTTGTATTTATATATTTATTTTTATTTATTGATTTATTTAATTAATTATTTGTTCATTTATTTATTTATTTATATTTTTACATATTATATTATATTATATTATACTATATATTATTATATTATATTAATATTTATATTTATATTATATTATATTATTTGCTATGATATGATATTATATTATATTATATATTACATCATATTATATTATATTATACTATATTATATTTTATGATATTATATTATATGATATTATATTATATTTTATTATATTATATTATATTATATTTTGTTATGTTATATTTTATGATATTATATTGTATTATGTTACATAAATAATAATATTATATTATACGTATAATATTATATTATATATATAATATATAATATATAATATATAATATATAATATATATATATATATATCGGGAGGTGGTGCTAAAAGCATCCAACACCTTGAGGTTCGCTAAGGCATTGTGGTGATTTTTTTTAAAGTTACTGATCTCGCAGGTTGTATTGACTTTTTGTGAACTTATTCTCTGGAGTTTCAGTCAATCGTTGTGCCAGCCTTAGACTCCTCATTTCTATTAGACAAGATGTTACGGTCAGAACGGCATAGCTCAATGCTGCGCCATTTTTGGCCGAATGTGAGACACCTAACAGCTGTGGGCAACGTAGAAAAAATATGTGTGTGTATATATTCATATGTTTTATATATATATATATATTTAATATGGTATAGTTCATGGTTTTTATACATATACATATATATATATATACATGTGTGTATGTTTTTACCCATAATTAATATATATATACACATATATATATATATATGTTTACTGTTTTTATATGTTTACTGTTTATATGCATATGATATGTGCAAATATATGTAGGTGGGTGCGTTTATATATGTGTTTATATTTCTTTATATATATATATACTCTACGAATGATATATAATATATGATATTTACTGTATAAGTTCAACCAGAATGCACGAGACGGTTTTTTTTGGGATTTTCAAGTTCTGTTGCCACGCGCACTAGGCTGCGTCTGCAATTAGCCAGCCAGCCCGAGCGACTGCAGAGGCAAAGATGTGAAATCGTGTAATCAAATGTTGCAAGACTTGTAATCCGTTGCACTGCAGAATATTGCAAAATGTCAGTGCAAATGCAAGGTTTCTTGTGGACTCAGCATATCCGCAACTACGGTACAGACTGCACGGTTGAAGATTCACTGTGGAGACCTGGCGTGGAAAATGTGGAAGGTGCTGATAGACAATCTGAATCTCGATCAGCTGGACTATTTGTCCAGAAGGTCGTCAGGCCACACTAGAGCTTTGAGTGAAGTGTCCTTTGACGTTCAGTAATGGTTCTGTGATGCTGAGGAATATATATGTATATATAAATCACAGGCATAATACCGGCACCTTGTCGCATGGCAGGCCACTGCATGGTCATCAGGGAGGGACAAGGAGATTTTTTGGGCCAGATCGGCGCCATGAAGGCAAGGCTCCAAGCCTGGCTCCCCTGGTTATCCCTGGTTCCCCTGGTTCCTGGTTCATCGATTTCATCGATTTCATGGTTGGCTCCCAGAGTCAAGGATCCCGGTGCCGTCGAAGTGGAAGAGAAAGGAGGAGAGAGCGAGGTGCCACAACTCAGCATATCTCAGCATGACTATCCCGTGGTATCACTCAGCCCGGCTCAGTACAAGGGTAGATTGCTATTGAATGCTATTGATATGGTGCTGATATGTACAGGGAAAGTTTGCAACTTATAGTGTTGACCAAATTTGACAACGAGTTCAGACAGATAGATATGAAGTGACAAGGAAGTGACATTGAAGTCTTGAAGTGGCAATGAAGTGATCTGAAGAGTTGCGTCGATTGCCATTGTCTGGCGTAACTTGCCACAAGCTGGATCTGAGAGCCAGAGTTTGACTGATTTCTCTCATTTTTTCCCTTGCTTGTCTAACTGCGACAGGAAAGTTCAGAAGAAGTTCTCGAAGAAAGTGCACCAGAAACAAGACCGGAGGAGTCTCAGGTCATCTTATTATATCTATTCGCATTCGCGCTGAGAATACCCAAGATAGCAATGATGCAAAGTCTTGCAAAACCCGGAGAAGGAGTGACAGTTGTGACAGGCATCAGGAAAGATCCGAGAAACTCCGAATCAGACACTGATGCCCGATTCTGGTTCCCGATTCATTTGTGTTGGTTCCCGATTCCTGGTTCCCGATTCGGGTGCCCGGAAAGCTCCTAATTAGTGTAGAGTCCACTTGAGGACTGTTCGAGTCGTTTGGAATGTCAAAGTGCCTAACCTATTTCCCGATGGATCCCGATGGATCCCGATGGATCCTGATGGATCGAAGGCCCTGGATGAGATACAAGAAGCGGAAATCACCCAACCAGCTGTGAAGGAGCTGCGCAGGGGCGAAGGGAAGAGACTGAACTAGATAACATTAGATAACTAGATCCCCTGATCCCTGGATTCATGGGTGTTTCTGACACCATCTGACACCACTTCCCACATATGTCACATATTGTCACATTGAGTTGCCAAATCGGTGTTGGCAGTTTTGCCCATTTTTGCCCTAGGACCTCCTCATCCGAGGGAAGGATTGGTTAACATTGGCGGCAGAGTGTGACGCGTTGCTTGAATCGTGCAAGAGGCGTAGAATCCGTAGAAGAAGACCTTGGCTGTTTGGTGGTCATGTCAGACTCTAGATTAAATACTGTCTGAGATGCCGATTGCGGGTTGAGAAACCAGGTGTAGCATTGATACAGTAGGGAGAAGAACTGCAGTGCTCTGAGACTGTCTTGACACAGCAGTTTATCCGCATAGGCCGCATAGGCTGCATTTTATGATCCTGATTTCAAAATGGGAACCTTAAATTCCAAGTGCTGTGTGTGCTAGCATTTGCTGTCCTATTTTGAATGAGAATGAGACAACATAAAAAAGAATCAAGCATTTACATGCATTCAGCATTGCATCGTAAAAATGCTTAAGTGATCATTGGAGGCCTGAAGCTGATGATGATTCAGGAGGCCTGCACCGTCTTGCACCAGTGCAATGGTTTGGAATCAGTCCTGTTGGTTTTTGTGTAGGGCATGGAAACGCAGTTTCGCTTTCTGGATAGCCACATTTAGCCATGAGGTGCGGTACTAGCTGGAAAGAAGGATTAACTGATTAACTACCTCAATTGGATTTCGCAGACAGGAAAACGTCAATGGATTTTGAAGAGGTCACAGGCCCCCTTGAAATGCAAAGCCAGGGATCCTTTTTGTAGCTTCCCTGAACAGGAGAGGTCCCTCATGAATTGCAGGCTCCGGTCCGTTGCTGTTTTACTTTTTATCAGGATATATCAGGATGCTCGATGGAGTACTGGAGATTACAACATGATATACATGATGAATCAATATAAATCATTGCCAGCCTTCTGTGAGAGTGTGTGTGTGTCAGACACTCTTTTGATAGTCGATCCGTATATTATATATATATATATATTGTTATATAATATATAAGTCTAAAAGCCTTGTATTTCTGTTGCCCTACGGTCTCTACGGTCTCTAAGCTTCTTTGCCCTTCAATGTCACTTCAATGTTGTCTTGTGCCATTCTGTGCCTTTTGCAAGTGGTTACAAGATGTTACAAGTACTTCGCACCCCAGGCCGAACACATCGAAGCTGCCATGGCCACTTTGCCAGGCCTTTCTGAGGCCCGGCATTTTTGTTCGCACATCCAACATTCATTGACTCAGTGATATGATGGTTCAAACTGGTGCGCCATTGAGATTTGAACCTGAATTCATAAGTTCCTATTTGATTCTGTTTGTCACTCAATAAACTTAGAAGGCGTGGCCATGCAGAAGTGCTGATGAAAATGATTGAAAATGGTTTATCCGAAACTTGTTTTTAAGGTTTCCCTCATAGGCCTTATACAATCACATGCAATAATGGATAAATACGATACTTTCATGCCATGGCCCTTGGGGTTTCGTTGGGTTGAGTGGCCTCTTGAGACCCCGATGTGCCTTTCTGAAAACTTTGCGGCCACGTAGTGATGTCCTTTCGGGGAAATCGTGTTGATTGGGGGCCGCCAACTGTGTGGGCGTTGTTAACCCAAAACATCCTTGCAGTGAGGATCTTATTGTGTACACTGTACATGTACTCATGTACTGTTGTTTGTACCAACCACTAGCGCCTTCCTAGTCAAAAGTAAACACCTCACACGTCCTCTCGCAAGAATCAGAGTTCGAGTTTGCTATCATACTTTCATTCGCTGAAAGCGAGTGGAATTTAATGGAATTTATAATTTATACATGTATTCCGGCAAAAGGTCAGCTGCATGCGAAGAAAAACATTGCATCTTGGTACTGGATCTGGCAGCAGAACTAATCCCTTCCCCCTAATATTAAACATATTAAACATCCCCTCAGAAACCATGGTTTAGTTTAGTACGGAAATTCCACATAATTGGGACCATTTATGGGGTGTTTAATATTAGGGTGATGGGATTAGTCCTCTCAGCCCCAGTAGCAGTGCTGGAACTGGTAACTAGTATATCTAGTATTGGTATTGCTGCTGCTCCGTATTGCTGCGCCTCCTTATCGTACTGCTAGTGCTAGTGCTACTGCAACTACAAGCATCACAGTAGCGATTCTACTGAGATCATTTCGACAACCATAAGAACGAGCAAAACGTTTGGTACAACGACACGTACAAGTAACATTTTTACGATGTCTATGGCTACTTACTGCCACTACTGCTCGTAGTCTCTACCGGAGGTTCCAGTACAGCTGCCGCTTCCACGTCTGCCTTTTGCATGGTCTTGGGCCCCATGTCAAACAATGGGCTGGCATCTTTTCTCGCACACTCTTGTCAACGTTGATTTCAGGTATTTGCACATTGTACAATCGTGAACTGCTTTGTTACCCTTTGTTCCCCTTTGGTCCACTTTGCTTCCGCAAACCTGCAGCAGAAAAGATTTTGAGGAGCCGGAGATGGACTTGGACCTGTGACATCTTGTGAGTCCTGAGATCGTTGAGATATGATAGATCTGGGTTTCAAAACTTTGTGCGCAGAGTTGCAGAAAAGAAGGGGTGAAACAGAAACCCCATTGTTCTAGCGAAGCAAACGCCAAGCTGGAATTGTACATATTGCCTTTGTAGTAGCAGATCTTCAGGGCCAGCTTTACCTCACCAGTGCCATCTAGTGCCTATGTGACTGTATGATACTATATATAATAGATACAAATAGACATTAATAGACTATATATATATTCTTCTATATTCATGCATGAAGCTTTTGTGACATGTTTCAACCTATGGAGCTGGCTCTCTTTGCTAATGTTCTGCGCGGCTAGCTGTGCGGTTAGCTGTGCTTCATGTTTTCACGACCTTCGGAACCGAATGAATCGAACCATGCCGGAACTGTGCAAGGAAAATGAGAGTCCCGGGAGTTCCGTGCCTTGGCACAACTGGCAGAACTGGCACACCAATTCAACAAGCAGAGCAAAGCAGAGCAAAGGAGAGAATGGCTGGCTTTGTTGGATTCGGCCATAATTGCATAAATTGCATAAGAAAACATACAAATAAATTTGGTGTTTCAAATATGTCCACTGGCGTAAGTGCTTGTTGCTTTCCGCATAGGCCGACACTGGCACAAAGATGGTACATCTTGGCAAAAACACCAGGCCTGATGAATGTGATATGAATGTGCCAATCGTACCACATTGTGCTATTCCCAATTTCTTGACTCGGAAGTGATGTACGCAGGTCGAAGATCATTTCGAAAGGTATTTCAGCCGGACATTCCAAGAACGCGTGCCCCATATTCTGACACCTCCTGTTGTGAAACCACTTGAGTCAGATTCATCCAAGCGAAGAGCATATGCGGAATTGCATGTATTACACCTTGTATCATGTATTGAAGTTCCTTTGCATTTCTAACTCCTGAATAGGTACAGAGGTCTTGTCGCATTTCGTGGGAATGCCAGCGCTGGCAGGCAGTGTAAGACTTGAACTGATTGGTTAAGCAATTTTGACCAGCTTGTTGGCCAGTGTCTAGACCTCCCTCCCCAAAACTATGTCTGAGTATGGTTCCAACATGTTCCCCAGTGGCGGCCATTGCTCTCTGATAGCACTAGAATGTATAGAAGTTTGTAATGTTGGTTTTCTTCTTGGCTATAAACTTTTCTTAAGTTACCCGGAAAAGGGTAGTGTAGACTACGTCGTCGACGCCCTGTTTGCGGAGAAACTAAGACTGTTTCGACGAGAAAAGCGATCTCGAGAAAGCCACACATTGCACAGTGGCTATATGGATTGCAAGCGGGATGGTATGATGGCCCCATTTGGTTTCTTTTGCAGGGAGGCGCTCCAAGCAAACCTAAGGTCCTAGGGTGCATGAACACTCGAGAAGACGCTGAGAGAAAAACAATGACTCGACATTCTCTGCATGTGTTGACAGACCATGCCATTTCTTTCTTTACTTAAACTTTAAACCTTGCAACGACAAGAATAGCAGCTACCAGGGACATCAGGGTGGAAAATATGCTATGTACAGAGTTCCGAGCTGTCGCATTCGACAGCGTACAAATATATCAACAGCATTCAACAGCCATTTGCTGGAAACGAAAATAAAACGCTGACACATAGATTCCATAGATCCACTTTGTGCAAAATGCTGCCCTCAGTTGCAAGATAGCGAGAGAAACAAGATGCTTCAACTGCATTTCCCGGCTAAATTTTCAACATGTTTCCAAGATTTGTTTAGAAGGAGCAGTGCATTCAGAGGTACAAAGCTGAAAAACAAAATTGGAGAAAATAATGAGGTCTAAGAGGTCAAAGAAAGAAAGCTGGGGACTGAGCGTGCACTTTTTCTGAGTTTACAAGATGAGAATTGCCTTGTTTCAAGTATGTACATAGACCTGCACTTCTTGAAAAGACGTTTGCATCTTAAACGAGTTACTTCTTTCAATGTATACTGCATTATGCAATAAGAGTTTGCATCTTGTAGCTGAAGACCTGTTTAACAAAAGGAAAATTATAATCCTTTCAAGAAACCTTCCATCTTTGGAATGCAAAGATGGCTTGAAACAAAATTGCACTTTGTAAAAGATTGTATAATATTGTATATATATACCTTTTCCAAAAACAAATGCTGCATCATTCTTTAGAGTAAGCTGGTTCTGAAAGATGTAGTGCTGCTGCTTTTAAAGGCTACACTATGAGAGACAAGCAATGCTAATTAAACGATGCAGTTACTTGAAACACTGCCAAATCTTTTGCGGCAATACTGGACATTGAAAGGTATACTAAACATGTTCAAGACTACTTCTCGTTCCAAGAATACTGCATTTTCCGCAGGTATCCTCCATGCTTTGAAAGAATTCTGCGTCTCTTCAAGAAGTACTGTAAGTTTGAAGAATTAATTGATAACCTTTGAAAGAATACTACACTGCGAGAGAAATAGTGCCTTCTGCAAATGAAAATTGCTGCATTTCTTGAACATAAATAAATAATGCCACCTTTTTTGTGGTAGTACTGCACTCTTGAAAGATATGATGCCTGTGTACAGGGACTGCTTGCTACACATCAAGTGCACTCTTAGACTCCAGGGCACGATATCTCAATTTCATTCACTTTCTCCATGTTCACCTCTGCAGCGTTTGTCCTCTTGGGTTCCATCCAATTCCACCAAAACAAAAAGAAACGAAAAACAAAAATCATGCACAAAAAGGAAACACAAAAAGATTGCAAACCCCAAGACGCGGAGAAGATAGAGAGACGTGATGGGACGTGGGTCCTGTTTTGTTTTTTCTTGTTAAAAAATGGTTTTGCATGCCCAGAGAGGAAATTAATTGCAGAGGTGAGGCGGCAGATGGTTCAGGTGAGATGCTGCAGAGTTGGGTCTTGACAGTTTTTTGTTGTTTCTATTTTTTACATGGTTTTAGGCACTTTTTGCATGTTTAGTAACCGCCTGAAATTGAAGACAATGAAACCGACACAGTGCTCGTCTTGACTATGAAGAGGTGGTGGCATTAGTGTCAAGTGGAGGCAAAAGAGAGAGCATTTCTACTTCTCTTAGTTGTGCGACTTCTGTGGTTTTCTACTCACAGATCCGCTGGTTTTGCGCACGCTGCTGGTCCCCTGTTCTGAAAAAAAGGGGCTAGCAGGAGATTTAACAAGGCCTGGGCGTTGTACACACCTCCAATCACCTCCAAGTATTTGCTGCGGAAAGAAGTTCACTTCTATTCATTTGAGCAATACCTTTCATTAACAGTTGGTGAATCGGCAATGTGTTATTTCTACTTATTCTACTTAGATTCTACTTTAGATTGAATGTTTGGGCTGTGCAAAACCGATGTATATGTTGCTTCACGCAGGAACTTTTCGCAGTGCGATTCACTGCTGATCGGGAACAAGGGTGAGGCCTGTTAAGTTGTCAAATGTTGTCAAGGGTTTGAATTGTGAGCTTTTTCGAGTGCTGCACACTGGATGCCGTTGATTTTTGGCAGCTACAAACAGTTCGCCAATCTTCCCCACACTGAAGGCTTCAACCTTCCCTTACATCGAGGCAGCAGATGGGAACAACCAAGTTGAACACGAGGCCAGGATCGCGTTGACAAAGATGATGAGATATCAGTAGCACAGCTATAGTGCCACATGATCCATACAATGCCATACAAACAAGTCTCACCGGGCACTCCTTTTTCTCGATTTTGTGCTCGCTTCTAATCCTTCTGTGGTGTGACTGCGAATTTTGTAAGCTTTGAGGCCACAACCTCACGAGTCTCAGAGGAGCAGTGACCTTGATGCATTTGCTGAATGAATGATATGAATGACCTGAATGGTATCCCTACCACCCTTGATGTCATGAAGTGAAAGATGAAGCCTGGTGAATGCAAAATGAAGATGTTCTGTTTTCCAGAGTTGCGAGCAATGGGCAAGAATGGAGTGCAGAAGTGGCTGAAATGAAGTACTACTCAGATAGGAAAGCATGCTCTTTTTGACATGCCTAGTTCGCTCCACGTGTCCAAGATTCTCCTGGCATCTCCTGGCTAAGCCAGATGGATCCCTTTAAACGTTAACCTTTTGCTTCTCTGAAACCTCCATGCCATGGATTGGTGCGAGTATTCAGCCAACTGGCACATCACATATTTTCAGCTGACGTGGTCAGGACCCTTACCAGGATCAGTTTGAAACGCCATATCAAGCCGCATGGAAACGGAATGTTTGAGGATTTAAAGAAAAATTAAAGCTTGTTCTGCAGCGACCTTTGCACTTGAAAATCTTGAAATATCTTGAAATCGTGCACTGTCGCATCTGTCGCGAGGTTGTTGTACCTGACAAGTCGGGGTCTTGCTCCAGAAGAGGCTGTGTCACTTGTCATCAATGGCTTCTGTCAGGAGCGGAGCGCTGAAAGGCTGAATCAAACTCTCAAAACCTCTCAAAGGATCTCAAAGGTTGTTCTACTTGTTACACGTGTTCGCTTGAATATCTTGAATTAATGAGTAGACAACTTGCAAGCAGGATGTTTTTGACCAACTGCCGATGGAGTTTGCTTCAGAGGTGGGCTGTGCCAGGGCCATGTGGTTCAGACTTCAAGAGAATAAAGTTGACACCGATTGCCCCAAGAAACGCCAACAGTATCCAACACTTATCAACAGTCCATACAGTCCCTCTTTAAAATCAATCCTCGATCAGGCTCAAAAGCTCCTGTCCTTGAAACTCGAAGGGACAGTTGGATAGTCAAATGCCCAGATTGCATAGACTGTCTACGGAGCACTTTCACACTGCTCGGGGCTCGGGCCCGCGCAAAAGAGTTGAGACTCAAACATGAGCAGTTTAGAATTGAAATACATTTATAGATATTTATAGATGCATAAATATACTGTAATGTAATGTAATGTAATGTACTGTAATGTACTGTAATGTAATGTAATGTAATGTAATCTACTGTAATGTAATGTAATGTAATGTAATGTAATATACTGTAATGTAATGTAATGTAATATACTGTAATGTAATGCAATGCAATGTAATGTAATGTAATGCAATGCAATGCAATTTAATGCAATTTATATAATGTAATGTACTGTAATGTAATGGAATGGAATGTAATGTAATGTAATGCAATGTAATGTAATGGAATGTAATGTAATGTAATGCAACGTAATGCAACGTAAGGTAATGTAATGTAATGTAATGTAATGTAATGTGTGTATAAATATATATATATATACAGTCACAGAGTTATGGTGTATAGCTGTATAACTGTATAACGCATATCCTAGGTCGCGGGGCATGCAAGAGATTTACGACTGGAAAGCCTAGGGAAGCCTCTGGAAGCCTAATGCCGTAATGGGTGGAGCAGTGAAAGCCTTTTAAGAAGCGGGAATACTAAAGAATCTAAAGAAAAAGAACAGAAAAAGACAGCATTGTCAAAGCAATGCCATTAGTTTGTTCCAGCCCTGGTAAACTGACTTTCCGCATCTTTCCGACCTGCCCCACGAGAGATGTTGCAGAAACATCCAGAAGACCTAGATGAAAAGCAAAACTGGACTGCAAACCGCCTGAGTGCCGAAGCGGGGACATGGTGATTCTTAAATGTTCCAATTTCTTCCAAGATTTCGCACGGTGTTTTCACAAAGTTGCCCCTAAGTTCACTTTAGGAATCAATAGAATGATATAGTATGTATGTATTCTGAGACAGGGAATGCACACATTTACTTTCGGAATAGTCAACTTTCTTGCAGGAATGCCACATCATACATGTTTTTTTCAGCGGACCCGTCAGAATTGTTAGAACCTAGAACCTCAAACATGGTCATGTTTGCAAGAAAGCTTGCAGTCCCCTTTTCTGAAATATTACGGTTTCATTTAAAGGATAACATAAAGTTGCATAAGTTGCTTTTTAAGTGGATTGCGCGATGGTAACGCAGTGATGGACACATTGCTCCAGGCACAAGTTGAAAATACCTCTTTGTAGCACGTGAAAATGGTTGCGTTTGGATTAAAAAAAAAAAAAACCTGGATTTTAATGAAATTAGATTATTAGATAGATTATTAGATAAATGAATAGTCGACATTTCTCAACGAACAACGTTCCTTTTCCCTGTGCCATTTGTGCGTGTGCGCCATACCAGTGCTGCTATGTGCTGCTCTTACATGGAAAATGGGGCCTTCTTTTCCCTATGCTGCAATACACGCATTTAACAGTCGAGGAGCGCTATATCTTTTAAGACAAGATGTCTTTGCCTGCAAAGTGCAAAGCTACAAACATGTTGCACTTGTCATTGAGAAAATCACAACTCATCAATAAATAAGTGCATGATAAAGCATGTACTTATTGTATAGATAATATATATATATACATACGTTGTACTGTTAAATATACACATCTACTATGGAAGAGCGCCGGTCATCGAGGGGAGTGGAGTGCATACAAAGGTAAAAGACAACAACAGACAGAGGGAAAATTCCGAAAGATCATGAAAAAAACGCATCTTCGAATCCTTTCTACATGTTCTACGTTTGACATAAGGGCAACAGGGAGAAGGGAAAGATGATGTGAAACAAACATGCTCAATCTGAGCAGTGGAGGAGCCAGGAAGGCCAGGAAGGCCAAGAAGGCCAGGGAATCACACAGTCTCTGCCTGATGTGAATGTGAAAAATGTGAACAACGTAGTGTGAACGTAGTGTGAATTCAGTGTGAACATAGTGTGAACGTAGTGTGAATTCAGTGTGAACGTAGTGTGAAGGTAGTGTACACATGAACTAGGAAGAGAAACATCATGCCCTTAGCGTAAACTGCCTGGATCGCTTGGCGCTTAGGTTGCCAGGTGGAGCTGATGTCTGGACTCCGAGCTGCTGTGGATACCACATGGACTGACGAAGGATTGAAACTCTGCAGATCAAAGTTGATCAAAGAAACAGTGAAAAGAAATGAAAAGAATTTTAGTCAGAAGACATATGTGTAGGAATGCAGACATGGTTGATCATGTATGTATGATTTTGTACATGTTTGCGGAGATCCCTTGAGGTTCTTTGGCTTCCACGAGGTGTCTTGAATTGTCTTGACATGTTTGGACTGGACGTCTGATCCAGAAAGCCTGGCTCGCAGAAGGCACAAAGTGTCTCTCACTGCTGAGTGCAGCCATTGAAATTGGTGCGCTGAGTGCTAAGCACCAGAATCTTTTCCACGTGATAGCCGTAGAATGTGTGAATTAGTTGTTTAAGATTCTAAGGTTATCATACAGGCTTCAAGGACCGAAGACCCAGCTTCCTGGAAATCAGCTTGGATCAACTATCCGTAGCTATCCAACCAGAGTCGCTTCAATGTAGGATTCAAATGGATTCAATATGATTCTATGCATATTCGATGCAATTTGATGTGCCATCGATGATGACCACTGGTTATGATGTTCATCGATTACAGGTCTTTGGTCAGACCCGTGCAAGACCTGGCCCCAGCCAAAAACCAACGAGTGCGGTGTAAGTTGCGCTGTGCTAACATTGCCAGTAATTCTGAGAGCAACTGTGAGAATAACTGTGAGCATGTCTTCATTGCTGAGAACGCCGTATGGGCACTGCTTTAACACCGCCGTTCCCGTCACTTTGCAGCTCTCTTACCCCCACTAAACGCATGTGGCAACGCATCATACAGCTCTTGATGATACCAATCATCTCAGGACAAATTCTGCGTACCCAGGCAAACGATCAATGATCTATTGCAAAATCTATTGCAAAAAGTTCGTGGCTTTGTCTCAGCTTGAATTGCAGATCATTGCAGAAAGCATGTTGGTCTCTGCGATTCGCGAATGAGAAACTCTTGTAGCGGAGCTTTGCTCTACACTCAACAATTCTCAACAGATCTTCAACAGATTCATTTCTCTTGTCTTCATTGGTATTCTGTATTCATTGATTATTCATTGTATTCGTTTGTATTCTCTTGTCATCTCTTGTCATTTTCCTCGCAATGCCGCGCAAGCCGATCGCCCTTGCCGCCCTGGCACTATGTCAAGCTTGGAGCCCACATGGAGCCCACATGCAACATCTGAAAGAACACGGAGACCCCACAGTCCGATCAAAGGATGTCAAAGCTATTAAATAAATCTAAATAATGATTAACATTGATTAACAATGTATGTATATGATGTATATGAATAATTTATGAATACATATGACATATCTACAACGATAGTATAATGATATTGCTTTGCAAGAGTCTCAAATCTACACGGTTGTTCCGACAGATGATCGCTGTGCCACCACATGACTGAGGCGGAATCCAACAACTCCCTCTCGGCCCTTCACAGCCAAATCCAAGAGGCACAATGTGTTTGTCGTTTTCGCATTCCGCATCTTGTTCTATGTGGGTACTGAACGAGTCTGAACGAGTCTGAACGAGAACTGTTGTTCAATCATTTCAATCCCTTGTTGAGTTTCCCTGTTCCTGACATCGCGGAGACGTTTCTTCCGTGTAGCAGTGATGCTTTTTGACAGCCAGCAGTCGAGCCCCTAGGAGCTTCATCGCATTATGATTGCGACCTTTGTACAGATCCTGGAATGGGCAAACCTTTGCAAGTTGATATTGTGGATACACTGTGCTGACTGTGCTGTCACAAAGTGCTTTCACAAGGTTCTGGAACAGGAGTTTCAGCTTTAGCATGCTTTAGCAATTTGACAAGCAATCACCCAGAGTTGAGGTGGCAGAAAATGCTGTGCAAAATCGAACTCAAGAGGCACGGTCAGTCCACGAATCCATCTCAGTGCTGGAAACCGAGTGCTTTTTTCACATTTTGATACCAAAGATCCTTGAGATTTTCTGAATGTGAACTCACAATTCCTTGCTGGGGAACCTTTGCTGCTTTCTTGTGTTTGCTTTGACATGTTGCTTAGCCTATGTTCATGGCTTTGCAGGTACTTTCACTCCGGGAAAGCGAGCATATTCTTTCAGAGTGCCATGCTCAGCAAAGAATTTGCAAAGCACAAACGCATGTAAGAGTGTGCCTTGGATCTTCGACCGCTTTGCCGGTATGACATGTTTGACACATGTTGGCGATGTTTGACAACTTGTCAGAACAGCTTGACAAACATCCCTGCAGAACGTACATGTGTGTACATGTAGTACATGTGACATGGTGATACAGCCCGAATGTGGTCCGCAGGTGTGGGCCAAGATACGATGCTGCAAAAGCAAAGACTGTGCAGGTAGGAGCACATCTCAAAGATATGTTCGATTGTTGGCTCGGCGGTGTTGGTCTTGTGCCTCTTTTGGTCTTGTGGCATGGATTTATGGATTTCAGGCAAAGGATGACATCTCAAAGCTCCAGGCTGGTTGCAGACTTGGCGCCAGCAAATTGTGCGAAGAGGGGTGAATTCAAAAGGCATTTTGAATCATTTTGAATCATTTCATTCATTTCGAGCTTCTTTTCAGATTTTTTCAGAAGGATATGTGCTTGGCATGGCATTGCATGTTTATTGCCTGGGTGACATGGAGAAGGAAAGTGAATCCACATGGCCAGAACCATAGAACAGCTGGAGGAACTGAAACATGGGGAACGTGCCGAACCATCACAGCACAAAGCACAAAGCATCACAAAGCATCCCAAATCTACACCATCTGATGCCATCAGCTGCGGCATGCGGCAAGCCTTGTTTCATCTTGTTTCCCACCTTGGACCTTTGTCGGACCTGTACATGCCATGTCACACATGTCCCGCATGTCCCTTTGCTTTTGCCGCTAAAGAGGGAAGCTTCGACACCCAAAAATATACTGCAATCCAAGGCCGGCTTCAAATCGATGAATACAGAAATATAATGATATGTAATGTACATATATATATACATATATAATTTACAGTAATTTACATAATGTGATATACATATATATATATATATATGTTACATACATACATGCATGCATGCATGCATACATGGCATGACATGACATGACATGACATGACATTACATTACATTACATGCATACATGCATTACATGCATTACATGCATTACATTCACATACATTACATACATTGCATACATTACATACATTACATACATTACATATATATATATATATGTTGACGTTTGCCCGAAATCCACGGAATTCCATGTGGGCTGTGTTGTTTCCGTGCGTATTTTTCTCACACTGCGAGCATGCAAAATATTGATATTATTCTGTGTCTCATGGCATTGTTGCGCTTACCTAAGACGGTGCCAAAATCACCTTCTGAAGCGTATCTTAAAGATATCCTCCGTAATTTGCAGTGTTTCGAGCCGCTAACTGAGACCTCAACAAACCGCGAGACTTTGAAAGAACACCAAAACAACCTAACCCCAAATAAACACTAAATAAACCCTAAACAAACCCTAAACCAACCCTAAATCAACCATAAATAACCCTAAATAGACCCTAAAACAACCGTGAGCAAACCGTAAAACAATCCTCAGTAACACGAAAATTAACTAAACAAACCCTAAAGAAAATCTAAACCAACCCTAAGCAAACCCTAAAACAATCTGAAATATAGCCTGAACAAATTACAACGTAACTAAACCCCCAATGAAACTTTGGGCGAACGTCCGCCCCGG
>Ga0126342_10011600_pt1 | contig 15733 bp, 9 predicted proteins | sample Cyp1metagenome_FD_92528 | JGI IMG/M metagenome (GOLD analysis project Ga0126342, IMG submission 92528) | Coral microbial communities from Lord Howe Island, Old Settlement Bay, Australia - Cyphastrea 1 metagenome | ecosystem: Host-associated > Invertebrates > Cnidaria > Coral ...
AAAATGATGAAAATTGATGGTTTCTAGATTCTTTTGGGAAATTGATATAAATTGACGGTTTCGAGATTATAAAACATGACTATAAAATGATGAAAATTGATGGTTTCTAGATTCTTTTGGGAACATGACTGTAAAATGATGAAAATTGATGGTTTCTAGATTCTTTTGGGAAATTGATATAAATTGATGGTTTCAAGATTTTCCCGTAAACCAATCCGATGGGAAAAAAGGCTGGAAACTATGACACACACCTGTGGATGGTTGCGAAACCCTGCACCACCTTCGATGGTAGAAACCGTATAAATATTGGCATAAACGAGATACTTATCAACTGGTACAGGATTTCTTCCATCCACAGTGGGAAAATCAACTAACTATACCTCGCATAACTTGGTAAATGTTCAAATGAACAAGTCTGATATTTGGAGAGGACTGTATACTGACCAGGCACTGCCTGCCACATTTACTTTGATGAAAGTGCCACATCTATTCAATCGCAATAATGTTGGCAAAACAATAATTAATCTTAAACAACCAAATAGGTGGCAAAAACCATTCCCAAATGGGTTTATTATTGTTTTTCCCACAGAAAAACTTATAAGGCTGCTGATGCTGGGATAGTCCCAGTTAATAAAATAGGAAACTCCCAGAAGCACAGCAACCACGGTTACTGCCCACTGAGCTGGAAAATCCTTTGAAAACTTAACAAAGCTATCGGAAAATGGATGTAAAATAGCCCATCCAAACAAATGAGTCACCTATTTGCATCTAATTGCCTATTTGGCTATTTTCCATTCATATCCCTTATTTTTCTTGGTTTCAATCCCTACTATCAATGGATTGGTTTGAAAATTTGCAAAAGCACCATGATCTTCATGGGAAATCGATGGTGTCCGGGATATTTTCCCCTGAACCAATCCATTGATACTACAGTAATTAAGGTCAATGGAATTTCAGGATCCTCAAATTGAGGGGATATTCCCTTATATAAGCCTCCAATTTAGGCCATATATATGGTAGGTATCTCCAATTTAGGTTCCTGACATGGCCATTGATAATAAAATGGCTCACCATGATATCATCCAATCTCTATCACCGAGCTGCGACTCGTTGCCACATCGATCAGCACCCCCTGCTGCTGCTTTTTGCGGCATAGATCTAGGGCCTAAAAAAACACCGCGTTGCGCCGCTGTTACCCACCGGGACTGCCACAGACGGCAAGCCCTAGGTATTGTTGTTCTCATTACGATTCTTGTGTTATTATCAATTGTGAAGCCTGATTACTATATACTATTATCATGCACTCTTCTTATCTACCTGTTATTATCACATATGTATCACATATCATTACATGTGCTAAAAACCAGATCATATCCTATTATTGTCCTTGAAGTTGTGATGATGATTATGTTTGTGATGACTATCATTGCTTGACAACCCATGTTTTTTCCATGAATTTTCCACCCCGCACTGAGCCCGACGTCACCTCGCCTGTGCCCACTGCTGACAGGTTGACAGAGTTGTCATGACACGACCCATCGCTTCCGCATCTTCGTCCTCCATCTGCCTGGGTATCTGCGGCAGAACTTCGACGGGTCTCAGGTTCTGTTGGGTTTCGGTTCAAACAGTATCCAAAAATGAGAATATCACAATGGACGGGACTTGATTGATCTTGATTCTACAACATTTGGGTTGTATTTAAAATCATATTATGTTTATAAGTAAATTTTAACACGCCAGTTGTTCAGCTCAAGATGTGTGCAACTGCGAATCTTCAACAAGCATCGCATCCCAGTCGCTCCAAGAGTTTCAAGGACTCTTGCCAATCCAGCGTAGCTGTTGATGCCTCTATCCCGGCTCGGAGCGCCCTGAAGGCAGGAGATCTTGCTGCCCCTGACAAAGAAATCATCACTTTCCCACGAGCGAAAAAGCTAATCAAACCTAATCTACAGTTCATTTCTCTTGTGGGAAAGCTAAAAGTGAACAATCCAACAATCATCAAACCATAATTGAATGTTCATTTATGTTCATCTAGCAGTTCAAGGGAAAAAATCATGAGCCTGCCATTTTTGGGTCGTCCCGTCTCCACGGACCGTCCGCCTGTCATCCAAAGTTAGCTTGCGACGAGTCATCTCTTGCAGGACTTGCCGGGTCTGGGACCATTCCTCCTATGGCTCGGAAATGCTCCCATCATAAACCTACAATGTGGTACCCTCCAGTTATAAGTTAGTTTATAACCCCCATGAACCATAAACCATAGTTATAAACCAACTAAGTACCATAAACCATAGTTATAAACTATAGTTATATATAAGTACCATAAACCATAGTGACATTGGAGTTATGTGCACCAACTGAACGCTATCGTTTGGGGGCACCACTATGTACAGTACCATTTGGGGATGGTTGAAATCGCACCCATCAATTGATGGTGATTTTGATTGATTTTGGGGATTGTTTCTTGTTGGGTTTACAACATTACCATGAAGTTGGCAAAATCGTCAGTGGCAAACCATGATTATGGGAGTATCATGGGAGTATGACATGTATGATGGGCATGGGTCAAGAATTGAGTATGGAGGAAATAAAATACTGGTTGGTGGTATACTTACCCCTCTGAAAAATATGAGTTCGTCAGTTGGGATGAGTATTCCCAACTGAATGGAAAGTCATAAAAGCCATGTTCCAAACCACCAACCAGAATAATTACACATGCCCTAATAAACATGATCAGTCCATCTGTGTGTCCCAGGGTCTGAAAGCGTGACCCAGACACCATTTAAGGCAATGAGGAGAATTCATCTTGAGAGATTTTGCAATGACATGTCCAACTGCTCTTAACCCCAAAATCCATTGGTGTATCATCTTCCTTCCGGAGAAATGCCATAAATCCATAAATTGAGAGAACATCTCCCATTTTCAGAGATTACCAAGTCCAGCAAGATTTGCATGGAACTAAGTCGCAGGCAACGTGACTGTTTGCTAAGTTCCTGTAGGACCACTGGTGTTGAGTGGTGGTCCGCACCAAACATCCGAAGACAGCAAAAGCATGAGGTAAAACAACACACATATAGTTTCATTCCAGTGACGCTCATGGTGAATTTAGGTGATATCAGCTTCGAAGATTTATATAATCTCTGGTAAACAAACATAGCTATTGAAAATGGTTATTTATAGTTGATGTTCCCATTACCCTCTGGTAAACTAACATAACTATGGAAAATCACCATTTTCAATGGGAAAATCCACTATATATAAATCACCATTTTCAATAGCTCTTTTGACATAACCAGAGGGTATTTGTAGTTGATTTTCCCATTAAACATTGTGATTTTCCATCGTTTTTTGGGACAGAAAAAACCAGGTCGGGTCGTCTCAGCGGCAGCCAGGGCAGCCATCCTTCTGCGCATGGCAACTGGCAGCAGTGCTGAGGGCAGTGGCATCCCAAGGTTTCTGCCTGGGGCATGGCAACTGGAAACCATGGGGGTACCTACTGGAGAGTACCCGGCCTGGTAATTTGTCACATAGCTATTGAACATTGCCCATTTAGTTCGTGGTTTTTCCCATATAACATGGTGATTTTCCAATAGCTATGTTAAATTACCACAGGGTAAACCCAAAGAACTGGAATTGAAACATCCGCAGTGACTTTCCATGACACCTACCAAAAAGATCGATCTTCTCCCTTATAATTTCAACAGATTTTTTTCGCCCAAACCAAAACACATGAAATTCCAGCTTCATTGTTTTCTCAAGGTAACTATTGTGATACATATGGCAGTGTGTCAAAACCTTGTACCCCTGGTGAACATCAAAATAGCTGGTAAATGGATGTTCATTCCCCAAAAAATGGTATTAATAGGTATTGACCCATACCCATATGTCAAGCATCTTCAGATGTTGGTGTGTTGTTTTCTGTATTGATTTGGCACTTCTAAACCAGCAAATCAGTTCGAACCTGGCAGTAAGATGTGGATGATCCAGCCCTTCTGTTAAGCAACGAGGATGCGGGTGAAATGTCAATGATGTTCCCATGTTTTTTCTATGGTTGTCCACCATTTTCCCACGGTTTTCCACCATTTTCCCATGGTTTTCCCATGGTTTTCCTAGGGATTTTGCCCAGCGGCAGTCGCTGCAAGATTCGCAGCGCCTCTTGCCAGCGCCCGGCACGTTGCAGGCTGCTGGCGCCGCAACCTTGGACCGTTGCCAATGGGGCAGAATGGAATAGGAGTATTACCCTCTGGTAAACATACAAAAAACTATGGAAAATCACCATTTTTAATGGGTAAATAAACTATAAATGGCCATGTTCAATAGCTATGTTAATTTACCAGAGGGAACCATTTAAATTAACTGGCCATTTCAGGAAACTAAATTGGAGGTACCTACCATATATAAGGCCTATTGTTCAGGGCTATGTAAGGGAATACCCCCAGGATATATGGTACAGTACCTCCATTTTAGGATCCTGAAATTCCCATTGATTAATCCCAGTAAAACAATCATTAACCATCAGCATATAACCATCGAGAAAATATATGTAATTATAACAAACAGTATGTATAATTTAGTTATATGTGTATATATAACCTTTCTATTTTACATCTAATGAACTTGAACTTATATAGTTAGGTGTCTCTGAAAATGAAGATGTATCCCTCAACCATGGAGGTGTCACCAGCTAAGATAATCTAACATAGGGATTTAACATGATTTAACCATCAAACACATGGATCTGACCGATGAAACACATGGATGTGATAAGGGCGTCTGAAAATGAGGTATACCCTCTGGTAATTTAACATAGCTATGGAAAATCTCCATTTTTCATGGGAAAATCCACTATAAATGGCCATTTTCAATAGCTACAGCAAATTGTAGTTTAATCATCAGGACACTAGTGAGCTATGTAGGCGAATTATGATGGACCAGTGGGCTGTGGGGTACTGCGGTACCCAATGTTCAAACAAACCCAAACATCTGCCTGAAAAGTCTGGTTGAGTTGGGTATGTCAATGGGGGATCCCCGATCCAAATCTGATTTGTCATCACATTTTCTGATAGAATTGAATGGTGACCAGCACAGTTGCTGCTGGATCTGTTGTTGACTTGGTCCCCCGTTGCGGCAACGGGGCTTGATTTCAACGGGGAGGGATGATTCCTGGACATGCCATGGAACTGCTCACCATGGGATCCGCTTGGCAACTAGATAACCTCAGAGGGTGGCGAGAAAGCGACAGAAAGCTGAGGTGTTTCAAATGCACTTGCCAATACCAAGACATGTTTGTCCAGGACAACTCTCTTGTATTGTATGTCTGTATATATATATATTTCATTACATAATTACATATTATGCATATCATCTGTTCAAATTCTTGGTGGATCCTTCCATCGGAGTTCCTTAGCAAATGACCTCGGCCCTAGTAGCGTTTTCATGCAGGGACCACGTCCACCCTTCGCCGTTCTCTATCCCCAAACCATCCAGAGCCCTTGGTCTAACATTGGATGCCATGAATTGGAACCCCAAAAATAGCCATAGATTGGGATCTTCACAACGGGATGGGGCCCATCAATGCCCAGGTCCCTTTCCCCACTCCAAGTAGCTCCTCCCAGATTTCCAATGCCTTCGGCTGCCGACCTGACACGGTCCAGGGCTGGAGCCTTGACTTCTTCACGATGATTCATGATGATTCTCTGAAAAGTGGTGATGTGCTCAATGAGGATGATCTGATAATGATGAACATATCATCAAAGTATGAACATATCATCAAAGTGAACCTCGGAAATTAAAAGTCCACGAAGCGACTAAACAATCACTCCGCTTCACCAAAAGCTTGCGCCACATAACTCTATTCTCAAGCTCTTGCCGGGAAAACCATGATGGACGCATAATCCTTCATGATAAGTCCGTAAGTCCTCAAAAACGAATCATTGTTGAAAGATGTTGAAAGGGCACACTAGCTGAAGATCCAAGTCGACTTCAAGTCGACTTAGAAAATCTAGCTAGTGAAACTACGGGATATATATATATGATTATATCTATATATGTAGAGGTCTTTTATATACATAGTGCACATAGGATATATATATATATATATACAATCCAGCCACTTCAAAGTGGCCTCCAATGGAAGTCACTTAAGCAAAATAACTCAAAAGGGCACTTGGGACCTCAATGAGGTCACTTTGTGGGCCAAGTGACCCTTTGAGGTATTTTTATTATCATGTATTGTCAAGTTAATTAGGCCATGGGAGGCTGTGTGGAACTTTGGATGGGTTGGGAAGGCCCCGCACGCTTGAAGTTGCAGCACCTGCGGCTCAGGGGAATGAGTGGTGGGATGTGATGATGAAGTGGTGGGATATTCGTCATCAGTGAATCCCATATCAAAAAACTTATAGAACCATGCATTAAACCGTTTAGTTGAAATATGGGCGTTGACGCCATGGGAAATGAGCCAGTGACGGATGCTGGCACATTCATGAAGAATCTCACCGATGAGGGCCAGTCTCTTGACCAAATCTAAATTCTACTATACTTCAGAGATCATCCCCTGTCCGGTTCTTTATGGTCCTATGCTTGAGGTTACTTCGAAAGGCAATGGAGGCACACATGCCAAGCACCATCAAAGAGGATCAGGAGTTTGTCCCGGGGGGTGACATCAGGATTGGTGGCAATGCATGGTTGAGGAACGCATTTAATGCTGCCAACTTACCCCGAGTCCCTCGAGAAGGTGAGGTCCGAAAGGTCATCCAACAGATCAGTACTATCTATGACCTGTGTTTCTTGACTTTAAACCATTCTTGATTAGGGGTGATGAAATAGTTCATTCAAATTATATATGTTAAGTCGCTCTGATCATCAAAGTCAGTTGTCCCTATCATGATTTGCAAACCTAGGTCCGTTCAGAAAGAAATCTGAACGTGACGACTGGATTGTGGAACAGGTACCATAGCTTTAAATATATTGACTTGTCATGCCAGCAATGCGTTGACTGGTCATGACCCTTTCCCAGCGTCAAATCTGAACAAATGAGGCCCATCGGTGCCACAAGGTGATCCTGCGACATAAAAAAATGTCATTTAGACCTTCATCGTCAGCCAGTAGTGTGTGGCTGGGAATTGCAAGTCAGCCATTCTACAAACATAGTGCCAAATGTTCAGCACAACATTTTTTTTATTGCAGTTAACATGGTTGCATGTTCATCCAAGGAACCCCGATGAAGTGGATACCCAACCTATGGACTTTGACACCCTGAGTATGGATCAAATGCCTCTTGTTTTAACTAACACCCATGCCCCTGACGAAGTTAGCATGTTGGTTTTGGTTCCAAGGATGCATTGTGGGTCGACATCATCATCAAAGGGTATTTCCAATGAGATTGATTTTGCCAACACCGCCCAGCCCGCGAGTGATGATGATGATGATGATGATGATGATGAGAGAAAGTCGGTTGCATCCACTCATGTTGATGAGCTCTGGTACAATTTAAGACATGTTTTTCATTTTATGGACCTAAGATCTAGTCATATGCACCCAAGAATCTGGCAATAAATATGAAATAGGCCATATATCCTAGGGAAACCTTAATCTATGTTCATCCATCGCTCCTGCCCTCTTGCAGGATGAAAGTGAAGACCAGGAAGGAAAGAAAGGACACAAGCGAAAAGCACCAGCAGCCGAAGAGTCTGATGATGAAGATGGGTCATCGAGTTCATGTGAGGAAAGCACTGAAGAGGATGACACTAAGGAAAGTTCAGCACTTGAGGAAAGTGATACACCAGAAGAAGACGATGACCACACAGAGTGTGAAGAGTTGAACGAAAACACTGTCAAAGTTTCAGCTGCGAAGGTTGAAGAAGACCAAGCTGAAAGTGAGGACAATGATGATGCAACATCACGCAACAGTGCGGACGGTGAGAATGAAGACCCTGTGGTGACGAAAGGAGATGGTGAATGCAGAAGAAAGTGAGATGTCAGAGGATGAACCAATATGCACACAGGAGGCTGCTGAGGTGAAGGGTGACAAAAGTGAGACCAGTGATCAAGTTGGAAGTGATGAAGAAGGAGACAATGGTGGGGCTGACGATGAAGAAAGTGAAGATGACAAGGACGATGAAGATGAGGTGGACCAGACGAGGGGAAGTGGGTCACCAGACATGAGGAACATGAAGGCTGAAGAAAGTGATGAGGATGAGATCGAGAAAGAGTCAAAGGCAGATGACTCAGACCATGAAAGTGAAGATGACAAGGAGGTCAAGGATGAAGGTGAGGATGAAGATCAGGTGGTCCGGAGCACAAAGGCTGAAGAAAGTGATGAGGATGAGAGTGAGAAAGGTGAGCGTGATGGAGGGGAAGAAGACAAGGATAAGATGGATGACGAAGCCAACAGTGGACAAGGAGAAGATTCAGGGCAAGATGAAATGAGTGAGGATGAGTGCAAAAAGAATGAATTCACTGAGATGGTGAAAACACAAGCTCGCCCCTTGGCCCGACCCAGTGCTGCAGCTGCTGGCTTTGGCACCATGGGCATGTCAGACAAACAGGTCATTGACAAGGTGATGGAAAATAGACAAAAACCAGATGAAGAAGATGCAGAGTCCAATGCCAGCTCCTCTAGCCAATGTGGCTCACCTAAGAGCTCTACCTCCTCGACTACCAGCTCAACCAGCAGTGGCGCTAGCAGTTCCGATGAAGACGACACCAAAGACATGAAGCCTAACCCTGCCCAAAAGAATGTTGAGTTGGAGGTGAAGGCTGGAGACCGGGAGTTTCGTGTTCGGGAAGAATTTCCAAAGACGAACATCAGACGATGGACCACACCAGGGTCAAGGTTTGAGATACCAGCTAACCTCTCAAGCCAGGAAGCGAGACTTACTGCAATCAAAATACAAAAACAACTGAAGTTGGAGAACACTTGTCGTACTGATGCCGAAACTGATGGCAACAAGACTGAGGACCCACCAGAGAAAGAAAAGAATGGTCGACATGAACAACAGGGAAAGAAGAAAAAGAAAGCGAATGAGTTGAAGAAAGGTGAAGAGAAATCGAAAGATGGAGGTGAATCGCCAAAGGCCCCAAGGCATCGTCATCGAACCAAAAGTGCCAGATTCTTGTTGGCATAGTGTTCATTCCCACCAAACTATTTCTAGCGATCGTGCCATGGGTTTGTTCCTACAATAAGATACTTCAAGTGTATATGGTATGCATAGATTCAATTGAATAACTTTTGTTCAAGGTCATCTCATCCCGTTATTTGAGAACATACCAGCATGTTCACTTTGAAGGCCAAAGTTATAAACACACAAACCCATCCGCTTGCCAAGGAAGCTTGACCCCTGACAAGGAGGAGACCAAACCGACCAAGCCTGGGAAAGGTCCGAAGAAAGCTGCTCCAAAGGATCGAAACTCCTGGTGTTTACGGGTGGAATGCAAATGGTGAGAAACCACACATGTCAATATATGATATTGAAAATTATAGCACTAGGCTATCTGATAACTGAGGCTGGGATATAGTGTGATATTGATGGATATGGGGTATATGGTTTTACTTCCGATGGCTAGGACCTTGACAAGTCGCTCGTGGATGTGGTGGATGCGAAGGACTTCGCATACTCATCATTCAAGGTTACTATAGCAAGGGTTCAACAAACAGCATTGGATGTGGCAAATGCACCAGTTCCATGCCCTGCTGATCAGCTAGCACTTATAAATTCAAAAAAAACAAAAGGCAAATCAATGAGCCTTGGTCTGCAACAATGGTCCACAAACAATTCAAAATGCCATAAGTCACAGGGTTGTTTCTGTTTATTGTTGTTTGTTCATCAGACATCTGTAGTAGAGCTAAGGAAATTCGAAGTTATCGAGTTAGCTGATGCGCAGGATGGTTGGAAAATTGAGACCAGACGACGCATGAGTGGGAAAATGAAAGGACAAAACTATAAGGTTTACATCAGTCCGGATGGTACAAAGTACTATTCCCTGACCCAGGCTTGTAAGAATGGGTTCCAGGCTAGTGCAGAACATGATGGCCGAACGACCCGTCGCAAGAAAGCTGGGAATATGAGGAAGAAGTAAATTGGGTCCTGGCTGTAACTTTGTTGGTGCTCCACCCAAGACAAACTTACAATATATTAGCAACACAAATGTTTCAAAAAAGTATCTTTCAAGTGTTGGTTGAATGAAGCCTCCCATGGTCCCATGAAGTACAGGTTTTTCTCAGGGGTTGGACCTGGCTATGTGAAATCACAGCTGGGTGCTTTGCAACATGGCAGCCGCGATAGTTAACATATAAGTGCACTTGTCTGTTTCCCCATAAATTTCTCTAAGTTCCCAAGCGTGGTGCCATGTTGCATTTTCGAATGGCAGTATCTTCAAATGGTGGTAACTGGCAATTCTGTCGGTATACATCGTAGCATTTGACCCAAATCTGTAGTGGGGCTCATGAAAAAAAAACAGTGCTGGGCTGCAGTGGTTGCATTGTTTGTAGCCTATGGCAGTAAGACCTATTTCAGCACGTGCACACCAGTGGAAATCACTTTGAGATCAAATGGTTTCTTGGAAGAAAAAACCACATCTGTGAGGTGGTGGCTCAAATTTCCGTAGACTGTAGACCAAACCCTTTGCTTTTTGGCACCTGGGTGAAACATGAGGGCACGGAACCTTCTTCCAATCCTGCTCTTGCTGGGCCAAATGCCGTTGCCTGAAGTTCCAAATGATTTCGTACCATGCTTGCATATATTGCATATGTGGCCAGTAGAAAACTCTAAGTTGATCGATTGGGTTAACCAATTGTGGAGACCTATAGGCTTCAGGATTTTGTTTCAAGATTTATCATTCCACCAATCCAACTTTCCACGCCCCTTCACCAGCCGACTCCTCAGGTAGAGATCTGCAGTGGAAAAGCGGCTCTGTCAAAGGGCCTGAGGATGAGCGGATTCCAAGGAAAGGAATTTGACGTGCCCTGGAAACATGCTGGGATATGGCTGTTGGTGACCATTTTCAATGTATAATATACTATAGATTCGAGCCTGCCAGTATTGAGCTATGGGTGACCCCATTCAATGTTTGCATATCCTAATTCGATCCCACTAGTATTGAACTATTAGTGACCTGGCCCATTATCTTTGTGTTAATCCGATACCATCAGTATTGAACTATAGGTGACCCCATTCAATGTAGATCTCACTAGTACTCGTAGTATATGATATATATATTAACTCATGTTAATTCGATTCCACTAGTATTGAACTATGGGTGACCCCATTCAATATACTATACATTCCATCCCACCAGTATTGAACTAGGGGTGACCCCATTCAATATATGTAAAATAATTCGATCCCACTAGCATACATATGTTAATTTGATCCCACTAGTATTGAACTATGGATGGCTATGCATATATTTTAAGCTACCTTAGTTCGATCCAACCACTATTGGGATATGGATCACCAAAGTCAATCTACAGTATACAGTACTTGATAATCAATTGGATTCCAAAACACCTTCAACAAATCCATCTTGTTTTTTGATCACATGCTGAACCCTGCGTTTCCCCGTATGCACATGTTCGGGTTCAAGAACCATATGCAACCGTGATGTTAGGTCCTTTACAGTGGAAACCACAATCTGTTACGCACCGTCGGCTTTGTCACGGTCCTCATGGCTGCATCTTGCTTGCAGTATCTCAGTCATGTCCGTTGTGATGAAGGGTAACATATAATCCCTTTGTAGAATGTGTATCCCTTTGTCTAGAATATGTATTCCTTAAGGCAGTATATCCCTTTATCTCACCCAATGTAGAGCAAACCTTATGCATGTGCACAGCCTCCCTAGGTACGGAACACGCGCCCAGGGGGGCTACTGATGGTAGCACCACCTTGCGCAACTTGGGTGTTTCTCTGCTCTGCGGTGACAGGCCGCTCTTGGAGCAACCCTGGTGGCAATTCCCAACGATGTGTTGAACTTGCCAACATCTTGGTTCTACGACTTATATATATGTTTCTTGCTGACAAATTTGTATTATTTATAATAGTTTGTCTTTCTTCTGAATGATCAAACTCACCAACATCTACGATGTTCGAAGTGATGGGTCAAATATTTGAGACTATTCTTTCAAACACAATATCCACATCTGATGTCCCCACACATGCGCTCAACTCAGATTGTTCTATGCTGTGAAGCGCAATGTGAAGATTCTCATCGAACAGCCGCAGTCATCAGTACCTTGTCTCAATATATCGTCTTTTTAGGGGAAACCATCTATAGCAATTGCAAATAATCAATATATGTTTGAGGTGTGAATAAAACATGTAAAGCATAGTTGGACAGCTAAAAAAATAATCCATGGGTAATCTGTTATGTGCCCAGGTCATGTGGATGTGGCGACCTGTCCGCAAATTCCTCCATTGGGCTGGGTGCAGGACAGAATGCTATAGCTTCCTCTTGGCCAGTGCCTGCGAACTCAACATGGAATCATGCGACTTATGGCATACATGGTAGCGTACAACCCAAGTTGTTGCAAGTCTTGTTGTAGCATTGGTGATACCAATTGGCTTTTAAAAGATAATCTATCCTACCAGCCATTCCCAGGAGGGTGGCATTCAACATGGGGGACTTCGGATCTCCAACGTTGAAACCAACAGTGTGCCTCAGCTTAAACCCAATCCATCGGGTGAAGGACCCTACATGCAATAGTCCTACCAATATACTTTTTTTGAGGGGAGACTATATATGTAGGCAATGTGCCATATCAACTGTTGAGCTACCACCCACAACCCTTAGCATATTATATATAATTAGTGTGCAAATAGTGTGCCCAGCTGAACGTCAGGTTGTATGGGACCCTGGGCAACCTGCACTCCCTCTACCGGCCTCTGAATGTGAAGATGCTCAAAGCTGCCCTGGAAAGGAGTGGGCACTTTCGACAATGAATGGGTTATGATTAATTACTGGGCTATGAGGGTGGGAATCCAGGTGTGGATGAGCACATGCATGTTCCACAAGGTTTCCGATGTCCATCGGTTGTGTTCTGAAACTCGATGATCTTCCATGTGCCCCTCAATCCCGCATAGGGAGCAGGTCATGTCGACCAGTGGGCAATTCTGTGTGTAGGTGCTCGCTCTTGCCACAGCAGTAGCATTCAGGATATCGTGGCACTTAGGGGCCTCGTCCAATGTAGTGACAACTAGTGTCAGGACATAACATCCCTGGCAGCCAACCTTAACCCTGTAGCCGCTCTTCCATCTGATGTTTATGCTTCACTGTTTGGTCATGCTCGCCTTGCAGGATCCATGGAAAGAAAGCTTTGGTCACCGTCACTGTTGACAGCAGTGGCAAGAAGAAGGTCAACGGAAAGCCGAAGTCACTAAAACGATCTGGGGAATACCCACTGCAATTTGGACTAGCTCTTGCAGCCCTTTTCCATCCAACTGGAGAACCAGAACCATCCCCGGAGAAGGGTTATCGTTTATATTATTTTTTTTGTGTGGGGTTTGGGAACCCCATGACTCTCACATAATCATTTGAAAAAAAATGTCGATGGGTCCAATGGCATTCACTATTCCAAGCAATATTACGTTTTTGTATGGGGGTAAGGCATCAATGGAATTATGATATCCCTGGCTTAGCCCTTTAATTTACCAACACATGGGAAAACATCATTTGGTTTGCCTGCCTGGCTAGACTTTGCCAGGACATTTCAATTTCCCCTCAAGATCCTGATGAAGATGATCAGGGATGTCTTGACGATTTCCTTTTGGGTCGTGACAAGTGCCACTGGCGATCTCCGGAGTGATCAAAATCTACGCAATGGCAGGGTACACTGGCACTGTTACCCTCAAAAGTATGTTATTGTTTGACTTTGGGGGTGCATATTATAATGCCAATTGTCTGGGATTCTTGAGGGGGGCTTGGTTGATTCCAAAGGATGGGGGAATTATTGCTGATCAAAGGGGTTATCCAACATTTCGACCAATGGAAGTGCCCAAAAAGAAATGCTGAACTAGTGGTTGTCGATCGTTGGGGGTTCAAAATATCAACATTGGAGCCATTAGCAGCTCATTGCTTGTTTTGTGTTCTTAGTATGCCAGCTTCCCAAATGACCCGTGAGCAATGGCTGGAGTTCCTGATGCGCATCTCCCAAGAGCGAATTTGTCTTAGCTGTTGGGCTCCTCAACTACGTGCCTATCTGTCAGAGTGGGGGTCCCAGAAGGAGAGTCACCATAACATGTTTAAGGCATATGAGGTCCCACATAAATCAAATTTGCAATAGTTGGATCATCAAATATCAACCCATAGTTCCTACTACTTCCCTGCCTGTTCATCTCAGGCAGGAGTACAACACATTACTCATGGTGAGCCATGACTGCCGATGCGAAGATAGCGATGATGAGCCTGAGAGATGTTAGCTGGCCTGGTAAATCCTTACAATTAGATGTTCAGCTCCATACGGAGTTCAATACGATATGGCCTGTGTTGTTGACACAGATCTACATGACAAGCTTTGGGGTAAAAAAAAACATAGCATCTTGCCAGCAGCACCAACCCAACTGAGATCTGGGGGGCCATTTGCCAATGCCTCTGCAAATTGACTGGTTCAAATGGTTTTGTTTTTTTTCTATTTTTATGGCCAAATAGTGCGTGTCAATGCGTGTCATTCGCGTGTCAGTTGGAAATTTGACCATACCTCAAAGGGTCACTTGTATATATCAAAAGGGTCACTTAGATAGTTCAAAGGGTCACTTAAACATCAAAAAGGTCACTTAAACATCAAAAGGGTCACTTCATATATCGAAGGTGATGCGTGTCAGTTGCGTGTCGATTTAGTGCTCAAAATTGGGTCAGTTTCATTTTGGTGGAACTCTGTCAGTTGCCGTTTGAGGACCCAAAGTTGCAAAAATATGTTCAACTATGTTCACCTTATATAATCCTTCAAATTTTCCTCCACAAATACGATTTTAACCATGGCAATACCAGTTTGAACATAAGTAAACCCCACTAGCTTACTTATGGCAGTTCTCACCAATCCCTCATAGGACTGATGGCTAAGACAAAGGCTGCCCAAGTTGAGAAGCAGTCAAAAAGTAGAAAGGAAAGGGATGGTCCAAGTCCTGGTGCAGCAAGTTCCACAGACCTTGTGAAGACAACAGGACCAAAAGAGAAACTTAGGAGCACAACGAAGAATGAGACCACTGGGACGAAGAATGTAGAGAAGATGAAGGCAACAACATCCAAGGAGGATGGGACCACGAAGATGATGGATGCAGAGAAGGCAAAGGTGAAGGAATCCAAGAAGGATAAGACTAGTGAGACGAAGGATGTAGAGAAAACTAAGGTAAAGACATCCAAGAAAGATGAGACCAGTGAGAAGAAGGATGCAGAGAAGACGAAGGGAAAGACATCCAAGAAGGATGAGACCAGTGAGAAGAAGGATGCAGAGAAGACAAAAGCAGAGGCATCCAAGAAGGGCACAAAGGATGCAGAGAAGACAGCAGAGGCATCTAAGAAGGACAAGACCAGTGAGAAGAAGGATGCAGAGAAGACGCAGGCAGAAGCATCCAAGAAGGACAAGACCAGTGAGAAGAAGGATGCAGAGAAGACGAAGGCAGAAGCATCCAAGAAGGACAAGACCAGTGAGAAGAAGGATGCAGAGAAGACGAAGGCAGAAGCATCGAAGAAGGACAAGACCAGTGAGAAGAAGGATGCAGAGAAGACAGCAGAGGCATCCAAGAAG
>Ga0126342_10011601_pt1 | contig 15732 bp, 6 predicted proteins | sample Cyp1metagenome_FD_92528 | JGI IMG/M metagenome (GOLD analysis project Ga0126342, IMG submission 92528) | Coral microbial communities from Lord Howe Island, Old Settlement Bay, Australia - Cyphastrea 1 metagenome | ecosystem: Host-associated > Invertebrates > Cnidaria > Coral ...
CACTGCAGTGTCAGAGAAAACAATTGCAATGCGGAAGCTGATGCCCTCGTAACGTCATCACTGGAACATTCACTTTGACATTGACTATCAGGATATAATCGGACAGACAATCACCGATTCGCACATAATATATGATTATATATATATACATGTATAATCATATATATATATACATATGATAAGATATATATATATATATTCATGACTATATATATATATGTAATTATATAAACAGATTAAGAATCCTGAGAAATCAAAGAGGATCAATCCTTTCTGGATTATAGCAACCTTATGGCCAACCACACCTCTTGACGGCTTGCTGTGTTCCTGCGATTGCATCATGGACAGTTTGATACACATCTTATTATTATCATCATTATTACTATTATCATTATATCATATATATATATATGTAGAATATGATATACATATACAGCGATATATGCATATGTATGTACCTACATATCCTTTGGGACACAGACCGTATTAAAGATAAGCCGCCAACATTGCGGTGACCTTTCCATATGATCTTGAAGCGCCAGCAACCCCATCTTTGTCGGAGCAAATATATCCCCCAAGGAATCAACAAAGCGGGTTTGCTTGAAGATAGAGTGGATCCTGATTGTCTTCAAATTGCTAAGACGTAGGGTCTTCAAAATTCTGGAGACCAACTCGACTTTGACGGTCAAGACCGATGGGTTTCCTGCGACATTTCCCTTGAATCAAACCATTCACATTGATGTCTATAGATAGGAACATATGATATATATATATATATGATGTGTTTAATCATTGAATCACCCCATGAATGTGTGTTAGATGATTTCCTGTTTGGTCACGAAACCACACGTGACACATGTCCTAAGGAACTGTACACCAGTGCGAAGGAGAACGCCAAGTTGGTCTTCAAACGGCGACGTGCTGAGAGCGGCATGTGCCTCGAGCGCGGAAATGGGGGAAATGGGGTATCGTTTATTTTCCTATTATATAGTATGGTACATGTGTGTAGTATTATTGTACGTAATTATTCATATGCATGCGAAAAAAATATTGCACAATATATATATATATAATTATATATATATAATTATATATATATAATTATATATATATGATATTTAAGGTCTTCGGTCCAAGTTTGCCCCCCGAGTTTTTTATCGCTGTGATTCTTGGCCATTGACCTTAGCGGGCGATTGCGTTGGGATTTCGCCTGCGGGTTCTACCTGGTGCGGATTGACATCGCACTTGTCGGGACCTGAGTTTGTGATTGTGATTGTTTCCATACTGTTGACGGTTGCGGAGTCAGACTTGTTCCTCTGCTTCCATTGTGTGGATTCCTTTGCAACTTGCAATTTGACATTTTTCTCACTGAACTGCTTTGCGCTGGTGAGTGGGTGGTTTTTCACTACAATTTGGGTGGCTCTGCGGTGGCCTACACCGAAGGATTGCTGTACAATACAAATCTTATTTTGCCTGGCTCTGCAGTGGCCGACACTGGGTAATTTGATTTTTGGTTTTCTATCAGTCCTTCTGGCTCTGCGGTGGCCGACACCGAATATTCCAGGTACATTCACATTTGGCATTGAACTGTTTTTTTTTGCCCTGGTGCCATTTGTCAGTTTGCGATTCAATTTACAATTTATGTGCTCAGTATTGCTGATTTTCTTGATCTTTTACGTGGTTTTCACAGTCTTGAAAGATTCCGCTCCTCACTGGGACCAGGAGGAGGAAACAGCGCCGACAGCGCGCTGCTGCACGAGCAGCTTGGTTCAACCACCGCACGGGGCGAGTGATTTTACCCCGCTGGAAGTTGTTCCGTATCAAGCAAATTCTTGCACAGCACCACACGAGAGATCGACATCTTTTACAGAAGATCAACAGCTGCATCACTATGGCGCAACAGGAGTTGTACCCGTGGAAATGCAGTTCATGCCACCGTATCAACAAAAAGGTGGCTACAACATGCGCACTATGCGAGGCCCATTGGACCTCTGGAGTGCGTCACAGCACCGAGCCCAAGCAGACATCCAATCAAGAAGCCTACTCAGAGTACCAGGATGCATATCACAGCCACTGGCCTGCTGGAGGCTACTACGACTGGGAAGCTTGGGAACGGGAAGATCGTTCATGGAATTGGCGTCAGCCGTATACAGACAGATCACAAAGTCCGAGATCGACACAGGGGTCCTCAACACCAAGAGGAAAAAGAGGCAAAGGCAAGACAAAATCCAAGCAAAAGGCGAAGGACAAGACCAAGGACTCGGGAAAAGGCAAAACCGGGGAAGTCAGTGCCTCTCCTTTTGCGCCTCTTGCGCCAGCCATGCCACCATGGCCTGCCCTGGACAGTCAGACCAGCAATGTACTGACCATGCCATCCAATTCCCCTGGAATTTCTGTGGAAGCATTGGCCCAGAAAAAAGAATGTGTAGCGGCTCTCAAAGCAGCCTACCCAGAGGGCAATGCACCGGCAGAAACGAAGGAGCTCATAGAAAAGATGGACAAGGACATCGAACGTCTGGAAAAAGACAACAACAAGATGGTCACGAAAAGCCTTCATTCGGCCACAACCTCGCTGAGCAAAGCACAGAAATTGCTCACCGAGACTCTCGATGCAAGGAAAGTGCATCGTGCACGTTGGACGAAGCACGTGATGGAAGCTGTGACCACATGGCAGAACCAGCTTCACGAATACAGAAAGCAGCAAGCAGGGTTTCAAGAAGTTGTGGCAAAAGCAAGGGGAGATATAGAGACCGCCAGAAGTGCGATACAAGCTCTGTCAGCCAAAGCTTCGCAGGCCACTTTGGCAGCGATGCCTCCAAATGCAGCTGTTACTGGAGAGAACGAAGAGTCCCTTCTGGATGCAGATGCGGAGGAGGAAAAGGCACAGGGACAACTCCAGACTGTCCTTCAAAGTTGTGCTGCGGCGTTGGGAGTGGAGCTCCAACGCCCAGACAATGCACCGGAGTTTCAAGATCTCACCATGGACGAGAGCGAACAAGTGGCCAAAAAGCGCCAAAGATCACTCGAGCCCTTTGGTGGTCCATCGCCTGCTGGGGGAGCACATTCAACTGTGTCATCGTGAATGAAGGCGGTGTGGGGCCAGTGCGAAGCCATAGCCCACATGACGCCCAGAGTGCAGATGTAACAGCTGATGCCTATGTATTGATGCCAACAATGCGTGCAGCATGCTGTTCACAACTGACCAATTTTGATTTTTCGAGATTTCTCCATTGGCAACACTCGATTCAGAATGAACCAACTTATCTCAATCCTTTCGACGCTGTCATGTCTGCCTGGAAGCTGAACTGGAGTGTGATATCAGACCATTTCCAATGTGCATTTGGCCTAATCACTACAGAGTCTGATCCGGCAGGGATTTCCACTGGAACTAGAGGTACTGATGTTCCTCCATGTCCACAGATTTCCGTCACAAGGTCGAAATTGCACCGCAGCTGTTTTCGAACTGATTGCGTTTCCAAATCCAAGGCCAAGTGTGTTCAGTTCTGTTCTGCAGTCAATGTTCACATAGGTCTTGAAGATGAAATGTACATGCCCTATACCGTCATGAGTTTGCATGATTTGGCGAACTGGTCCGAAAAACCATGGACAAAACGTTCAACCAAACGTGCCCAACAAGCAACTGACGTACTAGATCATGGTAGACAGTTGCGCACCACAGATGCTTTTCATGATGTGCCATCCAGATGGTTTGTGCACCACGAAGCAGCGCCAACTGAAGACCAGGAGGATCCTGATGATGCCAATCATTTTCTTCATGAAGCGCCCGAATCAATCCAGATTTTGTATGATGATCTTTTTGCTACAGGTGTTGTCCAGGGACCAAGAATTCACGACAGTGTTTTTCTTAGGTCATGGTATATCCACCACCTTCATGCGCCACAATGCTTTCAATCCAGGGTGATTGAAATCAATGGACACTGGAGACTCTGGTTCCAAGATATCATGAATGCATGGCGTGATAGAATTCTGCCCATGGAACAAACGATTTTTGATATCGTCCAGCCAGCGCCGCCACAGCCCAATGAGGTACATGAAATTACGTTCGACATCATCATTGCACAAGGAATCGAAGCGCCTAGACGAGCTGGCCTTGTGTCTGTTTGCCACGCAGACAATCCAGCCCGGCACTTGATTTTTTCTGTTGCTGTATCATTGTCGGAACAAACAAGTGGACATCAAGTAGTACAAATGGCGGAATATCTTCACGAGTGCAATCTCCACCAATGCACTGTCCGACACGGAGGAGCCATTCTGCCATTCACGTTGGAACCGGTCCATGCTATGCAAGATGGAGATTCTTTCATTGTTACAGCCCGCAGTGCAGTTGTTGCCAACACAGCTGTAGATACTGCGATGGATGAATTTGACCTGTCTGACCATGTGCCAAATGCTAATGGAGATGATGCATCAGTCGAAATGCATTCCTCTGTTCCTTCTCCAAGTTTTGCGGCTGAAGAAACTGGTCTCCGAAGTACGGTCTTACATAGGCTAGAGCCTTTTCAGACTGTAGGTCAACTTTGTAATGATGATGACATGGGTGCTCTTGATTCTGGTTGCAGGAAAGGTCCAGTCGATAAAGGCGCGGATTTGGACGGGGACATAGACGTTCCCATGATGTCGTCAAGACCCACAAGCCGTGCTGCACGTCCGACTAGGCCAGTTCATGACGGCACTGAAACTTGGTTTTGGGAACTCAGCCAGATTTTCCAATCCCATTCGGAAGAAGAAGCATTTGAGGGTGAGTTTTTCATTTATATCCAAACTTGGTTTATCGACCATGAACGGCACAGCGTTTGCCGCCGTCCAAGACCGGTACGATTGGATCAACATTGGATCACATGGTTAGATGACCTCCGGCATGAATGGAGAGATATTCTTGCACATGATGCTCCATTTTCAGTCCATATCATTAAGCCACGGCCGCCACAGTTTCGCCACCATGGATATGCATGTCACTTGTTGCTTGAGCAAAATCGACCACGTGGTAACGCAGCTGGCATTTTGACATCCTTGATTGAAGGTCCCACAAATGATGGTATCACTCAAGGTGCATTTTCTGTTCCACGTTTTTTGCGCAAACAAGACATCATTGATTTCCTGGAAGTCGAACCTTTCTGTAGTGGACGCAGATGTACCGCATATCATGATCAAGTGCCAATTCAACTTGTGCAGGCCACCGAAGTGCACTCTGGTTTTAGCATTTGTTTGCGGATTGCATCACAAGAACTCCAACGTCCGTACGCACCACATGACAGGCCGCAGTTCTTTGAGGATTTGGACTTAATGCAGAGGTCGATTACGATCCATGGGCCTCAGAATCGGGCAATTGACATCCCTAATGAGGCTGAAACGAACTGTGATCCGTTTGTACCACCTTTTCAGTTCAATGCTCATGCCGCTGCCTTCCAACCGGCGCCACCGATCCTTCGTGCGCAATCGGAATTTACCCAAGACTTACATCTCCTATGGAGTGCTTCAGCATCCTCATGGGAAAATGAAGTGCCTGCTGCCAATGTTTTGACATGGTTTGTGGACCACCGACAAGTGCCGCCGATTTGCCTTGACAGCAGACAGGTTACACTCCATGACAATGTGCAAGAGTGGGAGACCATCATTAAAAATGCATGGCGTGATTCCTTGGATAACACGCAGCCAATTGAATTGTATGTTGTGCAGCCGGATCCGCCTATGATACAGCCCAGCATTTTTGCTCATGTTGTGCTTGTTCAAGCTCCAAGAGACAATTGGGTCTCAAATCTTGTCACTGTCTTTGATTCATTCATCAGCAGTAGAGAAAGGAATCTCATGCGGCTTGTTGTGACCACGCATGAGCACTTCAGTCTCCACAACATTGCACTTGCTTGTGGTTACGGTTTTATTGGCAGCGCACCAATTGACCCAGTTGCATTTCAAGGATGGGTCAATCGACACCCACTTGAACCTGGACGATTGTGGCCAGGGCGTTCTGGAAGTGAAATCACGTTGCAGGTTCAGCGACAAGTAGTGCCGCTGCCAGCACATCTCCAACCCCAGGATGCCCAATTTCTGCTGCAGACTCACAGTGTTCGCAAGATCCCAGGATCGAAAATGACTGACAGTAGCCTGACTGATGGAGACAGCCTGAACAGTCAGGATCGCATTGTCATTGACCTGGATGCGGTACTATTTAGTCCGCATCTAGTGCCTGTCCAGCTTATCCATGCAAGTGACTGTGACATGCCAGCACATTTTCCTGATCATGTACTTGTGCCGGATGGTTTTCATGCAGCCGACATTGAAAAAGCTTTGGATGAATTTGGACTTTCATATCATGCGTATGTTTTGCATGCCACTGGATTTTCCTTTGTCTCGCCAATTTGCTGGAGTGCAAAACTTGATTGTTGACACTTGATTTATTTTCCATTGCAATTTGGAGGCAAAGAAGAAATTGTTCTTCACAAAAGTGATCATGAACCCACAACTCATGAGCACATGAAGTTCTTGCATGCAATTGGATTCACCCGAGCTGTCATCTTGGATACTCAACAGCCACGCTGTCGTGTGTTGCTTGTGCGGTATCACAATAACACTCCTGCGCTTGAGGAAATGAAGAAAGTGCAGAAAACTGCCACAGCATGGCCGCAGCCGCAAACCGTTAGATCCCATGCAGCAATGTATCGACAACCCACGGCACAGGATGGCCCCATTGATCATTTGCTCACTTGGAATGTCACCTTCGAAGATCTACATGATCTTTTCCACTCAGGCAATGACATCCTGTGCCCATGGCACTCGCATTTGGACTTGCCAGAGATTGTCCGAAATGCGCTGCTAGCGGATGCCAGCCATGAAGGGCATGTGGAGTCTTTTTCAACCTTTGACAGATTGATTGTTTACACTGATGGTAGCTCTAAGTCCCAGCACAGACGAAAAGCGCCATTGTGGGTACAAGAATTTGACAGTCCTGATGCATGGGCTTTCGTAGTCCTGGGTGAGCGCTATGGCACGCAGTCTACTGACCCTGAACTTGTGCTGCTTGGCTGGCACTCACAACAGGTTTTGTATGAGCCACACTTGCCCCATTCCCCTGGTACCGATGCCATTGGATCAGAATTCGCCGAGCGTGAGGCGCTTTTTTGGGCGGGCATATGGAGGCTTGGGATTAATTCCAGTATACCAACTGTTTTTCGCACTGATTCAAGCACTACTGCAGACCAAGCAACAGGAAGAGTCTGTTGCCACAGCCAACATCCCACGTTCACTGCATTGAGAAGCATTTTTCAAGCACTGCAGGCAGGCATGCAACGAGATGACCTATGGGTTGAGCATGTGGCAGGACATGCCGGAGATCCCTGGAATGAGTTAGCTGATTTTTTGGCCAAGACCGAGGCCAAGATCGGTCACAAGCTTGTCAGACAGCAAATCAATCTTCACCAGTGGACACCAATTCTTCCTTATCTCTGGATGATATTTGACCAACATGCAGGACTGCCGCCGATTGTGAACGGTGGCTTTGCAATTCCGCCGCCAGATCCGCCAAGCGTTGATAAAGAAGTGTCTGAGCAGACGGATCAGATTCATTCAAAGGTGAGAACGGATTTTGCTCTCAGTCTTGCCTCACTGAACGTTGGATCGTTGTTCACTGGCCCCGATGGTTTCGCCGGCAAACTTAAATTTCTCAGGGATCAAATGAAAACCCTTCATATGAATATGTTGGGCCTGCAAGAAGCTCGCAGTCCTGCGGGCCTTAGTCTTGCTGAGGACGTGATCAGACTTTCAAGTGGTGCCCAGCAAGGTCGACATGGAGTCGAGCTGTGGATCAACACGAAGCAGCCTTTCTGCTATGCAAAGGGAAAACCGCAGTTCCTACAAAGATCGCACATTCAGGTTGTCCAGGCTGATCATCGCAGATTGATTGTCAGAATTGCTTGTCCATTGTTTCAATGTATTGTTGCGGTTTTGCATGCGCCGCAAAGTGGTCGATCCCTTGAAACACGCAAAGAATGGTGGGAGGAGACCCATAACCTCCTACAAACTGTCCAGAATGATGTGCCTATTTTTGCAATGATCGATGCCAATGCCAAGAGCGGACCCTGCTCACCGCCAATCGTCTTTGAAAACGATGATGCCAATTCAACAAGCACTGCGCTTTTCCTGGATTTCCTGATGCAACATGAGATGTGCTTGCCCAGCACTGGTAGTATGCACCAAGGTGCTCATGCCACATGGACGGCGCCTGATGGAATGACGCATCATCGCATTGACTTTGTTGCAGTTCCGCAAGCTTGGAGTGCACGGTGCACACATTCGAGTCTTTTGCCTGAATTGGACACAGGAAATGCCCATGAAGACCACACTGCTGTGGCTCTGCAGCTTTGTTGGCATGATTTCCTACAGGTTGGCCCCAAACATAAGGAATCCAAAGGTAGGCATAACAGACACAAAATTGGGCAAAATCGACAGCACATTGATTTGACTTTGGTCTCCATTGCGGATTGGAAAGTTGACATTGAGACGCAGGTCCAACAAGTCAATGGACAACTCGCACAGATTCTGACCAAAGCCTGTCCTCTTGACAAAACATGTGCTAAAAAACCGTTCATTGACCAGGCTCTGTGGCACCTGCGTGCACAAAAGTTGCACCTGCGGAAACGACTGCAAACTGCACAACGCCAAAGATCATTGCTCCTGTTGCGATGTACCTTCCAGTATTGGCAGCAAGACGAGGTGGATGAAACTGCTCATTGCCAGCATGAAGCATATGTCACCTCTATCCTGTGTGCTGAGCTGAAGCTTCATTGTCGTTATTATTGCATTGCTCGGACGTTGAAGATGCGTCTTCGACATGCCAAAGCAAATGCTTTACAGGCAGAATTACATGGTGTTTGTGACAAGACGGCGGCAGGTGAAATCTTGCATCGGATCAGACCCTTCATTGGACCAAGCAATCCAAAAAAGATCAAGCGCGCCTGTTTGCCTCTTGTTAAATCCAGCACGGGTCACATTTGCCAGACGCCGCAAGATGCCCAAAATAGATGGATCGAATTTTTTCAACAAATGGAAAATGGCACGAGGATGTCTTTGCAAGCCTACCGCTCTGGCTGGGCTGCCAATCTCCGTCATTTCCTACAAGTTGATAGCCTCAAAGTTCCATTGCAAGAACTCCCAACATTGGTTAATTTGGAAGCAGCCTTTCACCGTGTTGCGGTTGGAAAGGCAGTTGGTGCAGACAATGTACCGCCTGAAGTATGCCGATACAAGGCCACTGAGATGGCGCGAATTGCCTACGCAATCATGATGAAAACATGTTTGTATGGGCAGGAAGCTGTCGAGCATAAAGGCGGTCGATTAGCAATTGCATGGAAGAATAAAGGTGACCCTGCAGATTGCGCTGCCCACCGTTCTCTTTTAGTATCCAGTCATTTTGGCAAAACCATCCACCGGGCATTGAGACAAAAATATCATGGTTTATACATCCAGTACATGCAAGCGCAGCAGCTTGGTGGTAGACCATGCATGCCAGTTGGAGTTCCACTGCACATGACCAGAGCGTTCATGAGATGGCAGCAAAGAATGCACCGATCGACTTCCATTGTTTTCTTAGACTTAACGGAAGCGTTCTACCGAGTTGTGCGTCCTTTAGCACTCGGTGGAGATTTCAGTGATGCACACATTGCACACATTGCTGCTGGTCTGGGCCTTGATGCCGATGCTCTGCATTCCTTCTATCAACAGCTTGGTGAGCCCTCAGCTCTGCAAGAGACGGGGGCACCTTTGCATGTTCAGCGATTCATGCAAGCGCTTCATGTCGACACATGGTTCACCATTGGTGACCAAAATGACTTGATTAAAACAGCACAAGGATCGCGCCCAGGAGACAGTTATGCAGACGTTGTTTTTGGTCTGTTATGGGCCAAGCTCCTCCGCAAATATGAACAAAAGCTGATTGATGCGGAGTTGCTGACATTCATCCCTGATCATGACACACCGGCGCTCTTCGGTTTTGATGCCACTGATCGTCCACAGATCGCCCTTCTCGGCCCAACCTGGATGGATGACTTGTGTGTATGTTTATGTGCATCTTCAAATTCAGAACTGATTGAAAAGACAACATTTGCTCTCAGTCTCTTGATTGACATGTGTAAAGACATGCACATGCAACCGAACCTCCGTAAGGGGAAAACCGAAGTTATGTTCTGCTTTAGAGGACAAGGCTCCAGACAGTACAGGCGGCAGTTCTACTCACAAGAGCAGAACCTTCCGGTTGTTTGTGAAGATACCACACATCAGGTCTCTGTTGTTAGCAGATATCTCCATCTTGGTGGGATCTTGCACCACCGAGTTGTGACACGTGTGGAAGTGACCCGGAGACTGGGAATCGCTAACCAAGCATTCTCCCAGCACCGTCGAATTTTGTTTTGCAACCCCCAATTGACCTGGGACAAGCGGCGGGAAATTTTTACCACCCTTGTGCTCAGTAAACTTGTGTACGGCTTCGAATCGTGGACATTTGAGACCCAGCAGATCAGAAGTCAACTTCATGCTGGTATCATCAAATTATACAAACGACTGCTGGGACACAAACATGCAGCTCACCTGACAGATGAGGAAGTTTTGATTGAAGCCAATCTTCCTTCGCCCACAGACCTTTTGCGAGGTTGCCGTTTGCGCTATTTTGGCACCTTGTACAATTGTGGCAGAGCTGCGCATTGGGGGCTTCTCACTGAAGATCGACAGTGGATTGAATTGATTGAAGATGACTTCAAATGGCTCTGGATCCAACTCAGGAACAACACGGATTTGCCTGACCCAGTGCACCATTACCCAGTTTGGCATGATTTATTACTCCACCACGGTGGATATTGGAAAAAGCTTGTCAAGAAGGGTATTGCTCACGCTTGCCTCCAACGAGCCAACAATGCAATTGCGACTCAACTGCATTGCCGGGTGGCCAATTTTCTGCATACGAAAGGCTGGGTCAGCAAGCTTCCCCAGAAAGCTTGTTCTGAGATTGATCCACCGCAAGTCTTTGGTTGCATGCAATGTGGCACTACCCAAGCCACGAAAGCTGGTGAGAGCGCACACATGTTCAAACGACATGGACATCGTGCGTCTGCTAGAAAGCTTTTTGATGGCACTGCTTGTCCACACTGTTTGAGGGAGTACCATACACGTGCCAAAGTGTTAGCGCACCTTCGACAAGGGACTGTCTGTAGACGAAGTCTCATTGGACGCAGAATGCAGTGTAATGTCATGCCAGGTACTGGCTCCAGACTGGATCATGATTTGGAAGCTGCCATTGATGGAGCATTGCCGTTCCAAATTGGTCATGGACCGCATCTGCCAGATGATACCAGACATGACTTTGTTTCCTATGACATTGACGTCGTGGAGACGATCTATCTCTGTTTGGTTGATTTCGCTGGAGAGGAGGATTTGAAAACTGTCATTTCACGTGAAGTCTGCAATATCCCGATCAGCTGGTCGACATGTCATGCCACGTTTAAGTATTTTTTGGATACTTTTACAGAAGGTGATGCTGAGCCGTTGTCTCTAAGTTTTGAGCAGGTTACAGCTTGCATCCGAGATCTTATGCAGCCGACTCATTGGCCTTTCTTGACGCGATGCGCGCGACAAGAGTCATCGAAGAAGGTTTGCTTAGAAGATTGGGAAGAGTGGTTTGCAGAACATGCGGTCAATCCACAGTCGGCATGGACACACTGTGGAGCAATTCCCAGGGTATTTGGTAAGCAGAAAATTGTACTCCATGCGTATGCAGGCCGTCGCCGCCGTGGTGACATCGAATGGTACATGTCTGAAATTGCCAAATTACACCCTGACCATCTCATCATGACTGCATCCGTGGACATCATTATTGACTCTGTTTATGGCGATATTTCAAGAGCTGACACACGTGACTATTGGCTTTTTCACATTTCCAATGGCCATGTGGTTGGATTTATCGCTGGACCCCCTTGCAATACGTGGAGTAAGGCGCGCAACATTCAGGTTTCCAATCATTTTGGGCCGAGAGTTGTACGCACTCCTACGGAACCGTGGGGGATGGAATCTCTCCGACTTGGTGAATTGCGACAGGTCATGCTTGGCTCGCTGCTTCTTGGGTTTGCCTTCGAATGCTTGGTAGCTTTAGCGACGTGCGCGGGATCTGGGTTGCTCGAGCATCCGAAAGACCCAGAAGATCCGGAGCTGGTCAGCATATGGCGCCTGCCGATCTTGAGAATGATTTTGACTTTGCCGAACATGAGAATGATTTCCCTTTCGCAAGGTCTTTTCGGCGCCCCATCTGCAAAGCCTACGACTTTCCTGGTGCTTGGATTGCCAACACTGGAGAGGGACCTGCACAGCAGTATGTTGACACCACATTTGCCACAAGGTGCATCGATAGGTAGAGATTCAACTGGCCAGTATAGAACGGCTCCACTTAAAGAGTATCCGCCGGCACTCTGCCGTGCAATTGCAGCAAGCTTTTGTACAGATTTCGCCAGCATGGAGTGCGGCGACATTGAGCCACCAACTGACTTCGCCAACAAATGCATGGAAATGAGCGAAGGTCAGATGGATGGCTTTATAGGCCATGATGGTTAGACGCCATTTTTTTGGCCGCTGAATTCAGCAGGCACCGTCGCAGCGATCATGCTACTGGGAACGGGAGGGAAAAGATATGATATTTGGTGTACAAGTAATATAGAATATATTTATATATATATATAGTAGCGACATTTAAATACGTGGAGGGCGGGCCAGACTACAAGGCACCAGGCACCGGTTGTTTTTTGTCCCCACCAGATCCTTAAATCCTGGCGATTGGATATGCCGGATATCTTCACGTCAGTGGATCCCCATGATCCCATGTTCGTTGGTTCAATTAAGGTCAACATCCATACATTATATATAATCATGTATATTATTATATGATATATTATATGATTATAGGATATGTCTGATATGTCATTCTTCTTGACCACGAGATCCCAGGTTTGTATTTTTAGCGCCTGAGTTTTCTGGAAACAACTCCAAAAATATCCTCATAGATACTCAATGTCCCAGTCCATTTGGGAACCTAAAATATATCCTAAAATGATGGCGCTGTGGACCCAGGTCTCAGACCTTGTCAGGTATCTGAAGACTTTCTGGGGATGAACATCCGAAAATGATGGGTTTTGATCCATAGGGATCCAGATGGCCACATCACTCATTTCGGGAGAGGGCCAAGGAGCCATGGATGCGAGAATTCCTAAAGGAAAACTAAAGAACCCACTTACTCCATCTTGCTGGTTTGATAGGATAGGTTTCTACTGGAAATCGCATCCTCAAGCTGACAGAATATTTTTGCGTTTTTTTTTCTATTGCCAATACCATACATCCCTATTGCTCTTTATTGGTAGATTTCTTGGGTTTCAGCAGCACCGTGCGATTAGCAGCATCGTTTGATCAGCGATAAAACATGCCATAAACCGAGGCTTTATCTCTTGCGATCTCGCGTGATTCCATGCGACTCCGCTTGATTCAAAACCGGTTGGGAGTGGGTCGAAAACCACCGATCGATGAAGATCCCCTTTGTCAGCTAGTCATGGCTGGGAAGTCCCCAAACTCAACCCAGGTTGTTTGTTGCTGGGAAAATCATCGATGATCTTCAGGAGTTGCTGGGAAAAGGAGGCTAGCCTTGACTCGTTACAGTGATGAATCTAGGAACGGAATCCGATTTTTGATCTGGAAATGGTAAATCGCTGTTTAAACTGGTTATTGAAACATCTGGAGAAGATTTTGCCGGATCTAATATTACAAGCACCCCATCTTGAAAGTTGATGGTGAAAAGTTGCATCATCTTTGTTCGATTGCAATTGGGATTCAAATCCACCACCAAAAGCATCTTCAAAGGCACCAAGATTACTAAAGTCCGTGAAGAAATGTGAACACAGTGTGGACACACGGCCAAGGCCATATCTTCTCGACGCACGTTGCTTTTGGAATCATGACTTTCGCAGGCGGGGCCGGAGGGTGCGGTTGCCGTTGCTGTTGTTGCTAGTGGTAGCAGCGAGGATGAGAATGGGATGAGAATGAGGATGAGGATGATGATGATAAATATTATTGGGATGAAGTGAACATGTACAGGAGAACACATGAAGTTTACACGTAAAACACACATCAAATGTCGGGGTTCATGCAGATTTTCCCAATGGAGATGACTTCTCGGCACGGCTGCATCTGTGGCAGGAGTGGTGGCCCTCAGTATCCAGGCAGCTGGCCCCGTTGTTCGGAATGGATCGAGATTTCAAGCCTCTTGGGAATACCAATTGGAAGCGGTGCTCAAACTGCGGTATCATCAAGTATCCCCCTGTTTGGATTACACTAGAGTAAATCATGTAAAATCCTCATCCCAATAGCCATGGCCATATGTTTGTTGATCTCTTCATCTAAGTTCTAGGCTTAACCCAAGGATGACAGGGTACAATGAGTACAAAGGTGGGTGTGTAAAACATGAACCCCCTTGGGAAACGAACATGTTTGGTTCATTTGGACGGTGATTTTGCCAATTTTGCCATAATTTTGCGATCCATTTTTGTGGTATTTGATTTTGACCCGTACCCATGGTAGTTTTCCAACACAGCTTGGTGAATTCTTGCAGCAGCAGAGATCAAATTGCTTCTGCCTTTTCGGTGAAGTAAGAACTACACGACTAGGCCGATAGGACCAGATATCGCACGTATTGGCTAGACAATTTGAATTTGAGGACAGATCATGCAAAAAAACGGAAACAACTTCCAAACATTCAGAACTAGTTGTGTGTAATTATTGCAAAACATTGCTGTGCAACTGGCAACACCAAGCTGATTTGCACGAATCATGGGACGAGTCACTACAAGTTGCGATACCTCCGCAAACTACTGAGTCATTCAGTCGCCCCTGTCCACAGGTGTACTGCTTCATGGACCACAATTTTAAGGTGTGGGTATCTTGACAGCAGCCCTGGACACCAAGAAAGATGGCAATTTGAACCAGCGATGGGAAAGGGTGCAAAGAATAGCATGTCCTTCAAACAAATATGATAAAATATATGTATATCCAAAGATTTCACAAATATTTCACTGGTGTTGTTTCCATTTCATCAGTTCATCACTGCCGGATTTATAGACCTTTACGAAAAACCCGGCAGGTAGTTTTTCCAATGTCATCCAGTTGGAGCTCCTTCAGACATGACCAGCTTGGCTTTTTTTTGGTCCGTTGGGATCCCATTTACGAAGTTCGCCCTGTCCGCTTCGTTGAAGAACCCTTGTTATATGGAAAATCCCAACCATAAATGGAGGTTTCGTTCGCTGGGAAAATCATCTATAAATCATCTATATACCATCTGGTTACTGTATGACTAACAGTTCGCCATGGTATAGATAGTCCATAGAAACAGATGGTTTGCCTATAAAAAATGGGTGGATCTTTCCATGGCAAACTGTTAGTCATAACAAGAGGGTAAATGATGGTCAACAAGGGGAAGCACAGAAAAAATGACCTGGCTCCTTGCTGGCGAATTGGGTATGAGTCAAAAATTGAATGTCAGGCCCACTGATCTTGATCCTTGAACAAGTCATAAGCTTGAATTCCCCAAACCCGGTAGAGACTCTAACTATCTTAAAACAATTAAAAGTACGCTTGACCTTAGGAAAACATGTGCTGCCAAAATACACTTGCAGCAAGAATGTGATTTTTGTTTCCACA
>Ga0126342_10011602_pt1 | contig 15732 bp, 11 predicted proteins | sample Cyp1metagenome_FD_92528 | JGI IMG/M metagenome (GOLD analysis project Ga0126342, IMG submission 92528) | Coral microbial communities from Lord Howe Island, Old Settlement Bay, Australia - Cyphastrea 1 metagenome | ecosystem: Host-associated > Invertebrates > Cnidaria > Coral ...
TATCTTCTAATTTTATGAGTTCCCTGTCGGGCTGGTTCTGGGGCAGGATCAACCAATTATTTCGTGACATAAATGATGCCAATATAAACAATGAATCTTAAATATTTAGGGCCATGTTGAGCCTATCTTTTGGGTGTGACTTTGTCTTTTTCGTGAACCAACCCAAGTGGAAATTTAACAACCTTCATTTTCTTTTTGGCCTTATTTATAATATATATATATAATATTTTTTTGATATAATATGAAATGATATGATTATGAAATTAATATTTAATTTAATATAGTATAATATAATAGAATATAATGTAACCTTTTAATTTAATTTAATATGATATACTATATTTTAATATAATAGAACTCTCAATAATATAGTAGTATAATATCAACATATGATATTAGATAATATAGTAATATAATAATGTAATAATATATTAATAAAATAAATATATGTAATATATGGGCTTGATGGCACTTGCTGGCGTTCTGAACCACTGAACCTCTCGTGAATTTCAGTGGAATTCTGGACATTTCTTTATTTTTTTTTACCGGAGAGGAAAGGGAAGTTCTGTGCACACTTCTGGCTTGTGGGAGATGAAAACAGAAGTATGCACACTTATTTCGGCCAAACGGGTGGATCTCATGAAAGTTAATAATCTGCTAAGTGAAATCTGCTAAGTGCAACATGTGCTCGCTTGTACCACTGTTGCGATGATTGGTGATCATGATATGGATATATATAATATATATATATATATATATATGGATATGAGTCAAAACCATGTAACCCTGCTGTTCACATCCACAATTTTTTTGCCAGCTGCCAGAATGGTTGGCATTTGGGCATGTTCATGAGCTCAATTTGGGGATGATTTTGTATTGACCCATCCCATCCCAGTTCATCCCCATATCTCACTACCACAAAAGGTTTCCTTTCGAGATGATTCTGCATCGTGCCCTTGACTTCTTGAAGAACTCTAATCCCCAGTTGCAAATTGCCCGTGTGATCTGGGTATGAGTCCAACGCCTGGCATAGAAAAAATATGTTCCCACGATGGGTCCTCATGTTGGGATGTTCATCAATCATCATTACAATAATCAAACATATTCTAGGGTTAGTTTTTTTCTTGTATTGACCCATACCCAGCCTATCCAAATGGGATCAAATGAGTGTGCCTGTGTCTGAAAATTTGGCAATGTCAAACTTGGATTAAGAAACCAATGGAGTGTCTTATTGGAGATGGGGTACCATTTCAATATCAAATTATATATCACCATTTAGGGGTAGAAACCTGGGGTTGACATTACGCCCCCTAAATAGCTTTTGATGATTGTGATGATTAACCAGTGCCACATTTTCGATCAATAAGGGTTCCCAAGTCATGATTGGATAAGATAATGATATGACTACATATCCCTTAAACACAACAAACACACTATATAATAGATAAACTTATTAAAAAACATCATATATATATATTATGTATATAAATATGTGTATGTATATATATATATATATGTAAATATATATATATATATATACATGTATTTAAACATATATTATATGAATATATGATTAAATAAATATATATATATATATATACATCAAGGGTTGGGTAATCCCCATGAGTAGTGCACATGGCAACCCCGACATGGCAAACAAACCACTGGGTTCCCGGGCATTGGATTGGGATGGTAGGTGCAGGCCTTTCCTCCAGCTTGAACAAACAACGCCTCAGCGGAGTGCAGCAGGTCGCGGACGAAGGCCATGAGGATGTGCTAAACACAGCCTGGAACCCCAAACAAACAGAAACCCCAGTTCCAAGCATTTGTTCTGCAATCATTCATTTCTAGTTCCGCCCAAGTGTGGATGATTGCTACATTAGGAACTTCAGATTGCAGTGGAAACATTTTTTTCAACGAGAAATACCTGTTTAACGACAATCCTTGCGTTGGACTGCTGACCACCCTGCTCCAAAGTGCCTCTGGTAACGATATCTAACGATATCATATTGTGACATATTGTGACATATTGTGACCACAAATCCACCATCAAACATTGGATCGCATAGATTCCTTTCTTCCAACCTGTTCCAAAAATAAAAAAGGAGAAAAGGAAAACATGTTGCCCATTGATAGAACTGAATGAACTGGGCAAATGGTATAGGTATAGGGACTGTACAGGTAAGGTTTGGGAGGCCGCATGAATTTGAAGGGGGGTTCCTGGACTCGGGGATTTGCAGTTGACCCCAAATCCGCCGGCTTGCCAGCGGGTCTGATTGAAAGGTGTTGCTCTTGGTTCTTTGTCCTCTTGCTACGCGTTTTTGCTTCGTCTGAATCGTGTCCTCCCCCCCGTCCCCCCTCCCTCCTCTTCATCTTCATCATCATCACCTCTCTTCTTAATCATCATCTTCTTCATCACCATCATTGTTCGTCATCATCATTATCATCATCATGATAATCATCATCCTTATTCCTCCTCATAATTCTTATTCCTCTTCATCATCATTCATCATCCTTCATCATCCTTCATCATGCTTCATCATCCTTCATCATCTTTCATCATCTTTCATCATCTTTCATCATCTTCCATCATAGTTCATGATCTTTCATCATCCTTCATCACCCTTCATCACCCTTCACTTCATCACCCTTCACTTCAAAGGGCGGCGTCAGCGGTTTGGAGCTTGCCTGGTTGACAGTTCTTCCTTCTCTGATCCAGTCTTTGCCATTGCTGGAAAATCCCGCTGCCAGATTCACACGATTTTTGTTCCAACGATTTTTGTTCTACTGAGCCAGTAACACAATCTATGATGGACTCAGAGATAACCCAGTGCAGTCCAAAAGAAGATAGAAACCAAGATAGCAGAGATTCACGTCTATTCAAATCAAAAGCAAAGTACCCTGTAAGTACAGTAGTCTTAAACGGGAACGGAACGTCAATGTAGATTCCGATTATAGAAGAACCCACTCGCCGTTTCCTACCCAATCTAGGGCAGCTCTCACATCACTTCAACAGTCCACTTCATCCTGACGATCTCAGAAAGTTGGAAATACAGTGGGAATATCATGGGATATACAGAGCTCTCACAATTAGGGTTATAATATCTCTTTTCACCATAGGTCTCCGCTGATGCAAATGACCAGTTTCGATTGGATGATCTCTGTTTTTGTTGGTTCTACCCACTTACTGCCTGTATTTTATCCCCATGAAACTCTATATTTTGGTGGCTAAATCCTCCGTCTTCAGACACATCCCATAAAATCTCATCGCATCCTATGAAACATATTCCCGTTGTTTTAGCTGATCATTTACATCCCCATGATGTTCATTATTCATGCGTTTTTTTCCCATGATATTCCATGTTTGATCCCATGATATTCCATGTTTGATCCCAGATTTGTTCCTCATTACCCTTCGATTTTGGATGATTTTGGATGACTTTTAGCATTCCGATCCCAGAAAAAAATAACAATTTCCATTGTGGGTTCCAAGTAGCATAGTTGGGATTGAAGATCTCCTTGGCCAATGCTCCATACCACTCCTGCCACGCAGCCCAGTGCCCGGGTGTCTAACTAGGCTTTTGTTGCAAGTTTCATCCGGGGGAAACGACGTTTTGAAACGAGATAATAGAAACGAGATCATAATGATTGATTCAATGGGACAATTCCATGTTTGTGATGGATTGAATGGTTTTAATATGGTTTAATCATCAATTTGTATTATAGGAATTCCATGATTGAACGGTTGTCATCTTATAATCATATTCTATGGGATATATCATGGAATATGACCAACCAGCTGGCCTTTAAGCATCGAATTTGGATATCTGTTGTGGAAAAATATAGAGGAAACGATCGGATTTCGATGGTGAATGGTTGGCAAATGGGCTATAAAATAAGGATATAACCCGCAATACAGGGATATCATGGGAGATAATGGGATATGATGGGATAACAAACTATATGATCTGTAATGTCTTAAACATTGGGAAATGCTGATAAAGCATGATAAAACCATTGGATTCTTGGGTATCCCATCTTCAAACAAACCATGACAAACCCATAGTCAAGCTTGAAACCAAAGCTATCTTACTTTCCGATCGGAAGTGCCATCACTGAGGGCGAAGAGCAGCAACCAGCTCGTGATGTGCTGAAGCCACAGTCCGTGAGCGTCATTTGCGTTCAGACGAAGCAAAGCATACCCGCTATGTTAATTGCTTCCAACTGGTCGGAGTCCGCGTCAGCGAGGCAGTCACGGGCACTATTTATGCATGATCATATGTATATAATAATCATATGAATAATCATATTTTTATCAATTGATGGGTCATGAAAAACATATTTAAATTCATCATAACAGGTTTATAAAATAGTAGGTTTATAAAAATAATTACACATATTGATAAATATGAATTACCCTCTTGTAATTTAACATAGCTATTGAAAATCACCATTTTTAATGGGAAAATCCACTATTAATGGTCATTTTCAATAGCTACGTTAAATTACCAGAGGGTACATAATAAAAGGTTTGTAACATCATTAGCTGAGCCACATGGCTCAGGCCCTCGGGGTTCCTTGTCTTCACGGCAAAGCCATGGCTACCATTGCTACCATAGCTATGGAATGGGATGGTCCATAGAAATACCCTCTGGTAAACATACAAAAAGCTATGGTATAGATGGCCCATTTATAGATGGTTTACCTATTGAAAATGGCGATTTTCTATAGCTATGTTAAATTACCAGAAGATAGATGATTTATGATGACTTTCATATCAACAATGATGATTGTCCAGTTTGTTACGTTCAATTTCAAGAGGGTAAGTACAGTAAATAGCACTTCTGTGGTCCAACCACGCGCAGAAATTGTGACCCATACCCATGATGGTGAACCCCAATTAGGCCCAAATCACCTATGTTGTTTTGCTTCCACTGAAACTATCTTTATATTTCTATATTTCTATGCAATATCATGCACTTGTCTATTTTCAGCGCCGGAAAATCCAAACATATTGTGGATGGTTGTGAAATCCTGCACCACCAAAAGGATGCTTGAAACCCTATAAATGGTGGGATGTTTACCTCCTCCCTCAACTGGGGATTTCCTCCACCGCATGATGAAGGAGTTCATTTGACATCCGCCGCCGGCCCGGCGCTCAGTTTGTCTGTCCTTGCCAACACCACCCGCGTCGATGCCTGGTAGCAGGTGTCATCAAAGGGAGTTACTGCATGCATATATATATATATATACATACATACATACATATCATGCCTGGTGATGATGCTGTAAGTATATATATATATGTATTACAATAAATAATTCACTGGAATGTGTAAATGGAAGTAATGTATGTGTGTATATGTATATATAGATTATCGGGGATATCATTATCACCATCCAGTGTTGTTGTTTAGTAATAATAATAGTACTATTAAATGATATCACATGATTGATTCCAAAACTTGAAGCAACAACCAGAGTCCATTAGAAAGACTTCTTACTAACAACACCATTTTGCCCGCTATCAAGTCCCAGTTTGTGTCACTCAGCCTGGCTCACGGGGTTTGCCCAAAGAAATGGATATGATTATATACATATTATTACTATTACTATTATTGTTATTATTATTTTTATTATCATTATTATATATTATATAATTTAAATATATTTATACATTATGAATATTAATAGATTTAATAGTCGATGGAGAGGTGGGGGTGTCCTCTGGTACACATGTCTGGGAAAATGCAATCTTCATAGGTATTCAGACCGCAGGGTGGACATATATTGAGCAACTTTTGGGATGATGGCCCTTCAGGGTCTGAAAATGGGGGAACTTCGCCCATTGCGTGGCATGTTTCATGCGGAAAGTGATGGTTGACCTATTTTCAGGCGGACCCGAATACACTGTTCAGTCACAATAAACAAGAGAAGAACTCGCAGGCATGCAACTGGGCCGACAATCTTCGACTGAACTACAGCATACCAGTACTATCCAAATCTGACATAAAAGATCATTTTCCTGAACCCCAAAAAATGGTCAATACATGTAAATAGCCTCCGGTACTTTCTAGCCGTGGACGGCTGATAGAAATAGATGATTCACCTTCCCCCATCAGGTCACCATGACGATGCCAGCTCGCCTTCTTCCCCTTGGAACTGAACCTCCAGAGGTAAAGCAGAGGCACAGTTGTTGTGGTTTTGTTATTTGGAACTTGTGGAGATTGCTGCAATTGTGGTTGCAACCAATGATCTTAAAAGTACAGCATATAAGATCATATAAGAACAAGCAATTAATTTCTATATGATTCACCTGGAAAAAATAACTGGTTCTTCTCAAATCAACCAATGCACCCAACCGCCCATGGTGGTAACTTGCCAGCTTGGACAGGCGAGCCGTATCAAGCAGGGATGCCCATGGATCAAAGTACCTGCTTAGGGCATGACTTTTGGGGTTAACGACAAGACCTTCTCCGGAAGTATCTGGATCCATTGTGAATGGTAAAGAAAGACTATTTGAGATCACCAATCAGCTGACAGCCTACTGTCAGTCGTTCACGCCAACTGGAGGAGGCACAACTTCAGACAATGGATCTGCGGTTCAGATCCGAAACAGTGAATATGCAATTGATGGATCATCAAACATCAATGACTAATGACCCGTTTAATTCTTATATTTTCCAGCTGTGTTCCAACTCTCCTGTCGCTTCTCAACGAGCTGGGAGAATCCCGGAATCATCCAGACTCGATCATCTCGTGCATTCTTCTGGTTAAATATGGTTAGATTATATTCAACCATCATATGGATTATAAAATATTATAAATACATTGACTAAATGTGGATTATATTGATGACTGGATAAATTATAGCAATTCAATATCTGCTTGGTGGTATACCTACCCCTTCTGACAAATATGAAAGTCAGTCGGGATGATTATTCCCAATATATGGAAACATAAAAAAGGTTCCAAACCACCAACCAGATAGCAATTCAATATATAATCCAGTCATCAATTACCTTGAAATTGAACATGTGCGGATAATGAAAAACCATATATTAAACATTCTTAAGCCATATTAAACTCTTACGCAAACCGGGCTTAACCAGTTACTAACCTCTTATACTAACCATCAAATTTCACAGTGCCCATGTGGCTTTTTCGTCCTCACCCAGGCCTCGCCTGAATCTTGGCACGCATCTCCTCGCCCGTTCGGTTACGCCTCGGCTGTCACTGGGTCGATATCGTCCCAGCCGTTGTTCCCAACAAAAGGGCCCTCCAAAAGGGCCATTTTAATGGGAAAAAACGAGGATTAACCAATAGATTCAGCATTATCAATATGCTTTAGGGGTACCCTACATTCAGGACCCAGGCTGGGTACCCAAAACTCCTGGTCCGTTATGGCCGTCTGGGGCTGGGGACAGCTGGTGATACGAGTCCATAAAGATTTCGGACCGCCTGCACCGGAGGCCGTTGTACGTCACATCGCACTTCATGATCTTTATGGACCACCAGAAATTCATCGCAACCATGGGGTGTTCTATGTTTTTTTTGGGCGTTTTGATCACCAACAAATGACAGAAAAACTGGGGTGTCACAGGCGCTGGTGGGCCACACGGTGCCTCACTCGCAGTCGGATGGTCTCATAGCGACTCTCCATGCGACGAGACCTGCGCGGGGTCATCGGAATGGGGTCCACGATGCCATGGTCATCACTGTGATGGGGATTACCCTCTGGGAAACTTAGGAAAAGCTATTGAACATGGCCCAGTCGAAATAGTTGATTTACCCATGAAACATGGTGATTTTCCTATCGTTTTTTGTATGTTTACCAGAGGGTACCTGGTCAGAACAAACTTGGGGAACATCGCCCAGAAATAGTTCGTTGATTTTGCAAGCGAAAGCTCCATTGAGTTCGTGGACTTGGTGAAATCCCCGTGAATGACATGCTTTATCTGAAAAAAATAGGGGGAAAACCGCCATAGCTTGATGATTTAAGACTTTTTGTTTTCTGAATAGAATTGCCATTTGAGTGAATCCCTAGTTTTGGACAAACTCAAATAATTATGGGAAAATTATGGACAATGCGGCACCCATAATCTGCTTAGTAATAGTCTAATGCCCCATGGTGTCGGAATACTTTTGAATATTTAGCGAACAAATTACCCCAATGCTGACAAATCTGAGCAATGTTCAAGCACCATGGAGCATATGGGAGGAGTTTACTCAATTTGGCATACAATTCTTGGGATGATAAAACCGATGAGGCCACATTCTTTTACTTTTGGGATGGTGGCCATGACAAAACAAATTGTGCTGGTGAAAACCCATTTGAACATGGGGTTGCATGGACATACTGACCTACCCATAACCGATTGAACCACATTTCAGTTGAACCAACACCTCTATGCAAATCAACCTTTTTGTTGGGAAGTCAACCACTATTGTTAAAATCACAAACCATGATTTCAAGTGATGATGGGCACCTTTCAAAACATGACACGTGATTTGACAGCCATGCAAAAAAACTCCACACCGGAATCACCGAGGGCCTGAGCTGTGACCGGAAGTAGGCCCTCTTGTTGTCGAAATCCAAGCAGTGCGGCATGTGCTTCAACCTGTGGCTGAGCCCATCTGAGGTGGTAACTAAGTGAAGATCAAGTGAAATCTGTGAATAGCACCTTTGGGATAGCACTTCTGTTTGAGAAACAGATAATGACCACACGAACCTGTGACAATACTTGAAAGAACCTCAGGATGAACAAAAAGAAAACCGCCGTGTGTAGCACCTCCCACAAGCGTATGATAGTGGTGATTGATTCGTGTGTCTCCAAGCATGGTGGACAGACTTTCTTGTTTTGTGAGATTCCTGTTTAAGCAGTTGCCAAACCCTGCTTAAGCAAACCCCATCTACTCGAATCCCAAACTGTAGACGGACCTACAAACAATCATAACTACGGGGATCAGTTACAAGTACGACCAGATTTGTTGGTTCAGAAGTGTTGACCGAGCCACACAGGGGAGAAGGACTTGTTCAGCAAGGAGGGAGTCTGCTTGATGAGCGCCTCAGAAGGCCGTATGGAGGACCCTATGGCATCCCATACAAGTTGAACTTGTCATTTTCGAATCCAAGGATGTTGCAGTACGCCCATCTTTGAACACCGAAACACATCGAAAGAACCATATTTGAAGCAAAGTCCTTAAAGTATCTTAAAGGACCAAAATGATCCATGAGATGAACAAACTTCCACACTCTTGCCCGCGCACGTCGCTGCGCACGCAGAAATATCTCAGCGCAGAGGCACCCATTCCGGAAATCCCTCGTTGCCATAGGCCTCATAGGCCTCAACCTTTCAGCTGTGTTCTCCAAGATTGCATTTGAAAGCAGGCGCACGGCCAGTCTTTGTGGATCTTGACTTCTTCCTGTTGAGATTCACGGGCCTTCCCGTTCAGGCCCTTCATGGCTGCCTCGTAGTTGCGGTTTTTGTACCCCTCCCAGGTGCCGTTCCCAAGCCGCTCCCTCTGGTAATTCCACCACGCAACGGGTGGGAAATCCTCCAGTATCTCATGAAACAACCCATCTACGTAGATAAATGGATGGGGGTAATAAGTGGGTATATAGCTATATTAATCATGGGGGTCAGTGAGCAGGATGCATTCCTCCCTGGGATATTTCAAGGTTTGACCCCCCACTCGCAGTTTCATGTATCACCACTGTGGTGTTCCCTCATTTTGGTGGTTCTGGTTGCAGATGGTTGTGCAAGATAGTCAGTTATTATAGTATATTATAAGATGTTATAATGAGTATAATTGCGCTGGGTGTTGAAGATTTGAAGTTCATAAGCCTCCATGGAGGCATCAGAAAAAGTGACTCCAAATACATAGCACATCCACCACCAACATGCTGCGCATTGATATCCCCTCTGGCGGTAAAGCAATCCCTCTGCCAAAGTGCCATCTGCATGATGCTGGACAACTGGACGAAGCCACGTCTAACTGGTGTAATTATGGGATCTGAATTCACATTAACAACAATTTGCATAGTGACAAAATGTGACAAACACATAGGTTATCTACCAAGCGCTGATTGTTTTGAGCAGGGACAGGCAAGGGTGGAGGTAGTTTGTAGTTATCAGGTAGATATCTACTGTCAACAAAATAGCACACTTCTCAAAGATCTGAAGAACATGAATAGCCATGTCTGAAGCTGCATCCTTATCGTATTCAACTCGTCAAGAAATAAACCCAGATGAGTCTTCCTAAAAAGAAATTGTGTTTTATTGTTCCTTACATATCCTTACATGCTCCCCTCCCTTAATTCCACCATCCTTATTGGTGATCCTTATTGGTGAAGGTGCGTCACCAACCTCCCCAAGCCCTGCTGTTCCCGGCGTTCAATGGACGTCGGTGCTGTTTGCAGAACCTGATCGTTGTGGAAATCCGAATCCATGGGAACCGGCTGAACAGTTCAGAACCATCAAGGCTTGTTGTTGGCCACGTTTTGGTGTTGTAAATGGCACATGTTTCTGTACAATATTAAATTCATGCGTTGGATGGTGAGATTTTTAATTTTGATGGTTTTTCACACTGGTTAGAAACCATGATTTTCAATATTAACCCACAATTTCTGGTTAAACCACCATTCAAAAGATTCTGGTTGGTGGTATATACCTACCCCTCTGAAAAATATGAGTTCGTCAGTTGGGATTATTATCCCCAAGCCAATATATGGAAAAATAAAATTCATGTTCCAAACCACCAACCAGGATGAAATTTCTGGTTAAACCCACCATCTTCACATCTCCCAGGAAGGTTGGAACCCATCACGCCAGGGGCCCCGGCTGTCCAAAGCGGCTGCGTTCTACCAGAGTCACCTGGGATGAATGGGAAGGGGCAGGATTTCACCAACAGAAATAGGGATTTCATCATCAAAAATATGAATTTAACATGATTTAACCGTCAAACATAGGGATTCTACATGCTTCTTCTTCCTTCCATCTCTCAGGATGGGACTTAACACCCGAGCACGGGGCATTAAGCCATTTGTTGGGACATGAGTCCCCTGGTACGAAACAGCCAGGATTCTACATGCTTCTACCCTCCTCTAAACCAAGAGGAAGATGTGGAAAACCAATCATTTGTAGATCATTTTCCGAATAGGAAATCATTGGTTTTCCACATCTACAGTATGTTGTTTTGTTTGCTTTATATCCAATTAATCCCATACATCTAATTTAGAACACCTCCATTGTATAGTCCCAAATATGTGTAGATCCCTTACTAAACCATGGTTTCTGCGGGTGTTTAATACCAGGATGATGGGACTAACTAACATTAACCAACAAAACTGAGGTTACCTACCAACTTCGTTTTGGTGAATTTTACGGCAATATGTCATGGGAGAGTCTCCAAGCATCAAAGTTGTGGAGTATGACATATTGGTTTGAAGACAAACCTGTTTGCATCGTATTTCTTAGGATATCATGGGATAAACAAGACCAACAATACATCTGGCCTTGTCGTGGTATACCTCAAGTTGCTATTTGGATCAGGAAAATTCTACAGGGTAATAAACCATTTGATACGGCTACAGTTGTGGCTCAAAACTATGGAATACCATTTTGGACCCACAAGAGACAGGTCATTTTAAGGATTTGAAATGATCCATTTCTTTGGGTACATCATCTTCAGCCATTACATATATCACCAACAAACACATCTTACTTTATTCTGGAAGCACATAAATGGCTATCTGGTTGGTGGTATACCTACCCCTCTGAAAAATATGACTTCGTCAGTTGGGATTACTATTGCCAACTGAATGGAAAGTCGTAAAATTCATGTTCCAAACCACCAACCAGCTATAGTCAGTGGTTGAACATGTGCCATGATTCAACTGTTACAGCCACGTGTTGAAAAAGTCGATGCGTTGAGCCTCCCAGATCCCTACCTCCACCAGGTCTGCGAAGACTTGTTTCCCAGCACGACCGCTGGAGGTCGAACCGCCCTTGCCATGGCGAAATCCGTGGAACAGGGACATCATCCATGGAATGAGGGATTTCAATGGATGTCATGGGAAAATCTTGGGAATTATCTTGGGAAAATATGGGAACATGCCCTACACTTGGGCTTTTGATTGGAGGCCAGCAAGCTTTTTATTGGGACTTCACCAATTTCACATATCTTCCATGTCATTCCACGGTCATTTCTTCGAGGTCCTATAACTGGTACCCTCTGGTAAACTAACAGTTTGCTATGGTATAGATGGCCCATAGAAATAGATTGCTTACCTATTTAAAATGGTGATTTTCCATAGCTATATGTTATATTACCAGAGGGTACACCCAAAAGACTTGACCTGATCCCTACCCCACCTCTTGCTCCGCCTTCTTCTGATCCTGGCAGCTGACAATCTGAGGATCTGGTTGTCGACCCCAAACCCTAACATCGAATTCGAACTGAGCGGCACATGGATTTGTCAATCCCCCAAAAATAGGGGTTTATGATGAAAGGGCTTGACATATCCCCATCTTGTTCTTTCCATGGGACTTTGGGTAATTGGATCTCCCGCGGCGATTTTTCACTTGAACGTTCACCAAAATTTGGTAAGCAGGTTGTAAACCAGATTGTAATTGAGCTAACCCCTACTTACTTCAGTCGTAAACAGGTATGTCACCCACATACGATTCGTAGCATGCATCACCAAATATGATGTTTGTTTCAAAAACAAATTGGAAACGTCTCTATCATGGTTGACTAACCGGGATTCCCATAGTGGATAAAACAAATCCTCAACATCCTTGGTAGTAATCATCAAACAACATTATCAACCAACCTGAAATTCTTGATTGTATTCCCACATGCTTGATAGCTAAAACCCTCAAACTGATGGCAAAATTCCTTCTAAACTGCTAAATAGATTATCTGCTATATATCTGAGTGGACTGTCCGACTTGTATGTATATATATATATTAATATATAGACCATCTGGTTATTTAACATAGCCATGGGAAATCACCATTTTTAATAGGTAAACCATCTATTTCTATGAGCCATTTTTCCATGGCTATGTTAAATAACCAGATGGTATATATATATATATATATACATCACCCAGCTAGCGGTCCAAGCACCCAATCCCCACCGCAAAATGTCGCCGTCCTTCTCCTTCTGCTCCAGCTCTGCTTCCTTCGAGCCGTTGTGAAGAACGAAGAACGCCTGCCAATGAAATCATGGGGGAAATCATGACCATAGCCTCTGGTAAACTTAGAAAAAGCTATTGAACATGGCCATTTATAGTTGATTTAATCATCAAACATGGTGATTTTCCATAGTTATGTTTGTTATAACTGGTTGGTGGTGCAATAACAATCTTGAAAAAATATGAGTTTGTCAATGGGAAGGATGACATCCCATATATGAAATGGACAATAAAAAATGGTTGAAACCACCAACCAGATAAATATCTATCGAATCTAGACCCTCCAAGTCCATGCATAGCTGAATATCGGGGGTAACATACCCATTATATCATTGTTTTGGGACGACCCATTTCTCTGATTCCCAGCATATGGATGGGACATGATGGGACCAACCCTGAGACTGGTGTCATGGGATCTCCCTCACAAAGGAAGATCATGATGGGAAAGATTGGGATTACCCTCTGGTAAACGTTTACATAACTATGGAAAATCACCATTTTTAATAGGTAAACCATCTATAAATGAGCCATTTTCCATGGCTATGTAACAAATAACCAGAGGGTAAATCAATACGGAATCTCATCGACAGAAACAGAGGGAGTGTAGAAGCAGGAGCTGTGGCGGAGCTGTACCATCCATTACGGTAAAAATTGATGGCATTTGGGAACAACCTACGCCTGTTTTGCAGCAATTCCATCCCCTCTTGCTTAATTCCCCTACATAGTGTCAAAATGATTGGCCCCCGTACTAAATATGTTTTTTGTTTAAAAGTGTTTAAGGGGGCGGGCAATAGTAATCAGGGAGGAAGGTTTATTGTAAATATAATATTAACATATTGATTGAAATTAAAGTAGTTGGTTGCTGATAGATAGAATGAATCAAGTACCCAACAAACTGGGATGACTTTCCTTCCAAACATGGCAAGACCTAGGCACATAGCATTTTGCTTTTGCAAATATCGCCATTCGTCGCAAAAATCTGAGTATCAATAAAAACAACTTTATACCCATCCAAATTTGACAATAAATATCTCACTCTATGCCCCTTACATATGTATGCATGCCCCACTATATCCCTATGGTTTGATTTTATTCCATTTGCTGTAGTTAAATCACCAAAACTGCAAGGTTCTCATGGGAACATATAAGACACATCCGGATTCCGACCCCTGCCTCAATCAATGGTAGTAGCCTCGGCGTGCCGCGTGTTTCGTGTCATATACATAGACTACGGCAGTGAGATAAAATTGTAATTACAAACTAATACCGGCGTCGGTGAATGAATTGATTTGTTTGTTATATAAATTATGTGAACTCACTAATCAACTGCTTAATTGACATTAATTGACACTAATTGATGTTAATTGATGTTATTTGATGTTAATTGATGTTTATTGATGTTACTGAAATTGATGTTAATTGATGTTAATTGTTGTCAATTGGTTAGTACAGCAAAAAAGACTCAGACATGAAGAAACAAGCCTGTTTGAGTCTGTGAGAAGTAAATCATCAAATAGTCAGGTTTAAACAAATCCGCAATCCCCCACTTCTTTCGCCAGGTATATCTTCCTATTAGATCTGTTAGGGATATGTCCCTGCATCTTCCAGGGAATAAGGTCACATGAGCAGTGTTCAAAACCTGCAATGCTGTCCATTTACTCTCTGGTGAACTAACATAGCAATGGAAAATCACCATTTTTAATGGGAAAATCCACTATAAATAGCCATTTTCCATTGCTATGTTAGTTCACCAGAGGGTATACTGGTTAGCTAATAGACTTACCCATAATGGAGTAAGAAAATCCCACTGGATAGTATATCCCAAGAAAATCATCAACCCACCATCCGTTATCAACTGCAATCCCAGCGAAATCCCCATTAAATCCCAACAAAATCATGAATCAACAGGGGTTAAATCCCATAAAATCCCATAAAATCCCGTAAGCATCCCATATCATCCCTATTGTTATCTATCGTTCCAGCATGCTGTTCCATAAAAATCCTATAACACTCCATAAACACCATCAAATCAGGGTTTTCCATCCATTGCTCAACTGAGTTTCCCATGCCATTTCGCCAAGCGACCGATTTAACAGCGGCTTGGGCGGGGTGGTCTGAACGTTCGAGGCTAAGGCGCCACCTGGCGGTTTCCAAAATGATGGTGGTGATATTGAAATCTCAGAATCACGTAAAACTGCATTTCAAAATGGTCATATATATATATACGGCAAATGCCTGGCTTCTGCCCGGACCCGCAACGACGACGGGCGACGCATCATCATCATAATCATCATCATCATCAATCAAATCCTTATTGAAGATCTTCAATGAATGTAGAAGTTTCACCGCGGTGGGAGAATTAAATCCTTATTGAAGATCTTCAATGAATGTAGAAGTTTCACCACGGTGGGAGAATTAAATCCTTATTGAAGATCTTCAATGAATGTAGAAGTTTAACGGGGGTGGGATAATTAAACCCTTATTTAAGATCTTCTGTGAATGTAGAAGTTTAACGGGGGTGGGAGAA
>Ga0126342_10011603_pt1 | contig 15731 bp, 13 predicted proteins | sample Cyp1metagenome_FD_92528 | JGI IMG/M metagenome (GOLD analysis project Ga0126342, IMG submission 92528) | Coral microbial communities from Lord Howe Island, Old Settlement Bay, Australia - Cyphastrea 1 metagenome | ecosystem: Host-associated > Invertebrates > Cnidaria > Coral ...
AAGCTGTGCAGTCAAAAAAAGAGTTTGCTGGACATTTGTTTGCGATGAATTCCATACTTAGGCCTACCAGACCTTCCACAAGTGATGCCTCACCTAGAGTGGTGGATCGTAATCTACAAAGGCTGGGGGGTTCTGACTTTGTCCAACAAGCTTGCACAGCAAGTGCATCTCTCTCCTCTAAACATGGCAAGCTTTGCGCAAGCGTGAAAGTTGGGAAACTTGTACTGCTTCAGACTGAGCTCTTTCTCCAGCCCGGTAGACCCCACACAAGCAACATCACGCCGATCTCCGTCACGAAGAGGCCGTGCATGTCATCCCTCACCAATGACTTATCAGTGACTCATCAATCTTATGCAGTCCTTGATGCATGATGCATGAGACAAGCTGAAATTGACGGTAAGAAGGTTGGAGCTATGCCAGCTATGCACCATTGGAAAATCCTGAAACATGTCACAATATGTCACAATATGTCACAATGCACGTTCACTTTACATTCTGGTCCAGCAAGTACCAAGGAACATTTCATTTGTCAAAATTTGTCGGATTTGTGCCTCTCTGCCGATCCTGTATGAAGCTTCTTCTTCTTCTTTTGCATTTTGTTCATTTTGTTCTGTGTCAGATTTGTCCAGCCTTATGTTGACTTGAATTTCTGCTGGCATTTGACCTTTTCGAGCAAAGATCTGGAGAGTTCTTCGCTTTCTTGCGCCAGTTCGGACTAGTCACTAAGTATAGACAACAATTCGATAACAATTCTCAAGTGCGGCCTAGCCGAGCCAAACTTAACAAACATTAACAAACTCTCGAATATTGAGACATTTTGAGATGCCAAGTTTGCGGCGTCACAGGGCGAGCATGTCATTTTTGTCCAGCATGTCGCTGTCATTTTTGGTGATAGGCCTGTCAGACCTCGCACCAGCGATGTCACGTTGCACAACCCAGTGAAAGGGCTGTGCTTTCCGGATGTGACAACATGTGACAACATGTGACACCAGTGTTCGATGCTGATACAAGAGTATAATAGGATTAATAGGAATAGAGTGTATACACACATGATGATGCATACAACATGTAGATGTATACATGTGTCCATGTACATATAATTCATATAATCATGTATATATATGTACATAATGATATAATGTGTATAGACATATATGCACATGTATATGACATTGTCTCTTGTGTGCCTTGTGCACAGACGATCTCGGCGCTTCTAGGTCCCCGCGGCCGCTGCTCTGCAAACGCGGACAGCAGGTGGTGCCCTGCCATGTGTTGTGGTGTAGCGAGGTGTCAAGTGGCACATGTTTTCTTGGACCGGGGGAAACCGGCCAGTGTGACCGAACAGTGTGACCGAATAGTGACAGAAATAGCTCCTGCTGCAAGCGCTTGGGAAATCAACGATAACCAGATGAAACAGCCACTATAGATCATGGATTTATTCATTTTGCCAAGCAATTATAAGTTATCACAAGATATCACAAGCAATCCAAGGATGTGAAATGGATGTGTCAATGACAGAGCACTCCAAGTCACGGCACTTCTTTGGCGCCGGCGCTGGCCTAGCTGTCGAGTGCCGAAAGGCTTTTCATCAAGAGCCAGAGTCATCTCCCAGGCATCGGAATCTGTCGGACACGGTCTCGAAATGTCTCGAAGACAATTCAGACCTCTCGTGATTGATAAAATCTGATGATTGATTAATTTAGATTCGAGAAATTTTAAAGATTTTGAATTTTGAATCTGTCCCCGTCCCCTTGCCGAGATGTAAGCTCCCCTCACCTTTCAGGTTTCCCATCACTCCGTTTCCGTCTCTAGTGCTCAAGTCTTGGAGTTGGCGTTTGGAGCACCGATCCCTTAGCCCTTCATCCGTTTTCCTTTGTCAACATTTTCAGCATTTATTATTTGTATAATTTGTATAAAACTTATATATAATATATATTATCATTCAGTACCATTCATCCTTCTTGTCAGGTGCAACAACATAAAGGAGTGCCTGGACCAGCGAATGGTCTCTCAGCTCAGGGAGAGAGAGAGAGAGAGAGAGCGAGAGTTACTTATCCACAAGGGAAGCAATCATATTATAGCGTTGGTAGTGAGGATGTTTTGAACCTGCAATGACTCATAGAAACTGTGCAGAATTCATGATTCCGAGAGAGTCATGATTCATCATAAAAGCTTTGGACTTGTTGGTGTTCTCGAACAGTGGCCACATCTTTGCACACTTTGGACAACGTGTTGATGCTTGCAATTTCAAACCTTAACGGGGCTGTGTTGCGGAAGCGCTGCATGTAATCCTTTCCAGATTCAAATCGAAGGCATCTTTGGCCATCTGATTTTTTTTCGGCTGTTCACTGCCCTTGCTTTTACGATTCTGTTGACCAATTTCTTGTACGATTCTTTGTGGCTACTTTGACCCGAATTTCACGGGACTCGACTTTTCTATACTTTTCTCAGCTTAGGCCGTGCACATCAAAGAGTTGGAGCAACGCGCCATTCGGGCGGGGAGAGAAGTTCACAAGTCTGCCGCTATTTGTCGCCATTTATTTATTGCTATGCGCTTCAGTAAGGCAACAACTTTTGAGCCTGGTCAAGTTTTTTCATTTGGGAAACGAGTTTTGCTCTGCTCAGCTTGCAGGCTCTTGGCAAACGTCAAGATGAAAAAAGGATGAAAGAAAAACACGAGGACAGCGAAGAGCGAAGAGTGAAGAAGTATGAAGAAGTATGAAGAAGTAATATAGACAGAAGTCGCATCATGGTCGAGTCGAGTCGGCTGAGTCGGTCGAGGGTCTTTTCCAGCGTCCTGTGCCGCCTGTACCGCCTGTGCCGCCTGTGCCGCCTGTTCCCTGTCTCGAGTGTTCCGACTGTCCCGGTGCCGGTGGTCCCACCTCAGCTTTCCCGTCCTGAGATGTTTCAGCCCTTGTAAAATTTACTGAGGGAGCCCCGAAATCTCGAGAATTATGAGAATATATGAGAATGAGACAAAGAAAATCAAAGTAACATGCTTTGTATATCTTTGATATTCTTTGATTATCTTGGTAGATTTTGTAAAGGATGTTCTGTCCAAGGCACCTGAGATGAGGCTTCGTTTGTCATGGTGTGTTTGATGCACAGTAGATGAATGAAATGCATTTCAGACGTATTTCAGATGTCAGCACAGAATGCCACGTCTCTGATTTTGTAGGAGCTCGAGGAGCGCCGGCAACGATTGCACCGATTGTGGCTTCTCTCAGATTGCACCACTGCAGCTAAAGCATGTAGAACATTGTAGAACATTGTAGAACCATGCAGTTACGTATAGTTACGTGTAAAAGTGAGAAAAGTTTTGCTTCGCATCTGAATCTAAACATCTTTGAGTGGCTGACTCGGAGACATTCGGAGACATTGCCCAACAGTAGGAGAAACCTGAGGCGAGAGCATTCGGACTTCCTCATGAAACAAATGGAGGACCTGGTGTAGGTTTGGTTAGGTTATGTCAGCTTAGTATAGCTTAGTTTGATTCTAAAATATTCTCTACAACTTGTGATAATGCGTTTATTCTGCGTGTAAGGATACCTGTTTTCCAGGAGGGATAAAGACATCCTGGAACATGTTGGGACATGCTGGAATTAATTTTCAAAATTTTGCGAGGACAAAGAGATCCGAAGAAAAGCTGAAGCAGCTGAACGAGAGAGTTGTCCTCCTGGAACGCTCTGAAATACTCCGACACCAGTTATGCTTCAACATGATGATATGACATGCAAATTAAATCAATATGGCAGCCCATCTTTTGAAACAAAGCAAGGGTATAGGAAATTAATGGAAATTATATAGAATAGATGAAATCTCTTTCCCTGCTGTTGTCTTTCATTTTCGCTTCGTCAAGAAGTTTCTGACATCACGTCTTCATATCTATCGTCAATGGTCTTGACTTTGCTTGCACACTCGCTGCTTTTCGGACTAAAATAGCATTCCAATGATTTCCGATGATTCCAATGATTTGTTAGTTTCTTTGATTTCCTTGCCTGAAATGGATTTGTTCAAATATTGTGCACGGGACGCAAGGTGTCGTTACAGCTTCCACCCATTCCACACCACGCAAGCCACGAAAGGCCTTCACATATGCGGCCGGTTCTGAGAAGCAAGTTGCTGCCTGTTTTCATCTGTTTTCACGGGTTCTGCAACATGTTTGCAACATGTTTGCAACATGTTTGCAACATGCTCATCACATTACGATCATATTTGGTTTTAGACTGTTTCATATATCTGTCCTTTGACGACCTTTCAAACCAATGCTAGATGCCCTGTAGCAATGAAACTTCTGTTTTGAGCGTGTTGCTTGAAGTACATTAAGCAAAAGGATAGGTTGGGGGGTTCTTCATCTTGCCTTAAAATGGGGTCTTGGGCAGAACCCACCATCATTTGCATGACATTTTCCTTGTCGAGGCTGGTGTTTCAGAGCACCGTCGAGACTTGTTGACCTCGCTTGAAAAGGATTGGACCGCTATTTGGGGAGAGAGGTTAAGCAGCGACTGGACTGGAACGAACAGAGTTGTATCTTGAATATATGTGTACAATTGTGTATGTCTATACGTATATAATTATATATATTATATAAATATGTATATATACACATGTATATTTTTTGATCTAATGATTTCAAGCAGCTTCTTCACCTTCTCGCGTTTTCTGTTTAAATCTGTTTGTGAGATTAAATTGCAAATTACCAAAGCATGCCAAAGCTGACTTTTTCCAGATTTCTCTGACTTTCTTTTCTCAAGATTGAACGATATTGAAAGACCAGCCGGCTTGATCGTCCTGGCACAGGAGGATTGTGCATCGCAGCTCACTGAAGAGTTGGCACAGGATCAGCTGTTGGCAGGTCGCAGCCACAGTCTCCGGGAACTGATGTGACAAACCTCACATTGGAGTCGGATAAAGTGACTGAGCAGTGAGCAGATTGAGCAGGCATACTGAGGATGGAGTGTAGAGTGTAGAGGATATGTAGAGGATATGTAACAGATCGCCAAGTCGTAGCAAGTCGTAGCAAGTCGTAGCAAGTCGTAGCGTGCCCTCGACGCGACGTCCACCGAGGTCGTCCCCGTCCAGCCGTGCTGCTCGGGCGTTTGAAGGCGCGGGAGGAGTTGCGCGACTGCCTCCACACTCAGATCGAGGCGCGGCGCCATGTGTGATGAAGTATGTGGACTGGCAGTGATGTGAAGAAGGGTGATGTATGTGGCAGTCTGCAGTGCAAAGGCACTGTGGCACCAATGGATACGGCATACTATTAGTACTTGTACTCATGGCACAAATCAGAGAAGGATGTACTTCATAGATCTTCATAGTGTACTAATCAGCAACCGACTTCCAGGTCCAAGTTGACTTCTCATTTTTTCTCATTCACACCCCATGGGTCCCAAAGTTTGATTATGTGATGACTATGATGACTTCTGAGCAAAATTGATTTGTGCCGCACCTGTCCGAAAGCTGCAACTTGCTGGAGCTGTTGATCTGGGTGCTCGGGTGAACAGGCATTCGCTCGGACACGGTTCCTATGAGCCTTTGATTATCGTGAGATCAAAATCGGCTGATTTTTTCGTTTTCCGTTATGCGTATGATTCGTCTGATGTATATACTGTAATATCTGTAATGTGTTTAATGCGTAAAATGCACCTAATGGCTATAATTATTTGTCTAACGCGGTTGTTACATCTAATGCACCTGATGCACAAGAGATGTAATGTGTTTGTTGCGTATGCGTAGAATGCAGCTGATGACTTTATTGACCGGTGAGTGCCGTGAGGTCAAGAGGAAACAGCGGCAAGAACAGGAACGAGAGCGCTTGGAGATGGAGGTGCGCACACCGTGTGGCACATAGGACGCTGAGGTGAAGACAAGTGAGGAGTGTCAGAAATGTCAGAAATGTCAGAAATGTCAGAAATGTCAGAATCTCATTTGTTCATTGTTACAGTTACCGTATGTTGCTATATTGGGGTTCTACAAGCCCACTGAAAAGGGATCACCACAATCCAGTGTTCGAATAGGTTTATAATTTATAATGGTCTATCTAATTTATAAAACTTATACAAACAAACCATTAGAATAAGTTCGAAACCAGTTTTTTGTCACAACCCAAGTGAAGTGTGTTTAACAGATTCTTGAAGAGGAGTGGCTTTCAAAGCCATCTTTTTGAGTTGAGTTCGAGCTGTTTATGCTGCTTAGTGCTGCTGAGTGCTGCTTGGTGCCGTTTGCTACCTTTCTTGGGCCATCGGCAGGTGAGTCTTTTGCAGCAGGAATCCCACTTTATGGAGCTCGAGTGCAGTATGCAAAAGGTCTGGTGTCGGAAATTGTGCAGCAAAACCATGCAAAACCCATATGGAGAATTTGTTGGTAGGATTTTTGAAGACTATTTTGTAGATCTTCGTCATTCGTGCAGCAAAAATATTCACCAAGGAACCACCCAAACCCAAACCATGAAAGTGAACCGTTGCAACGAATTCGGTCCCAGGTGAATAAAGACTAAATCTGTTCATCTAGGCGGTCCACCTACAGAATATCCACCCCTTAATCGCTGTAAGTTGTGGGTGGATTTCATGATATTTACTCTTCTGTTTTTTGATGTTCTTTGATGTTTATTTTTTGGTGTATATATATATATATTTTTAAATTTATTTGTAATTTGTTTCTGTGAAATGATGCGATTCCCGCTGTCAGATGTTAGCAGCTTAGCAGAAACGCGTTTTTCCAGGCGGCCAAGCGTGAGGAGCAAGAGTCGCTGAAAGAAGCTTGGAGCGCTGACACCCGGAAACTCGGAAACTCCAAGACGGAGACGAATGAGGTGAATAGGAAACTCAGTAACTCGTGAGAGCAACATGAGCAACAGACACGCAAGTAGATAGGTGGACTGGGAAAGATTTTCTAGAATTCATTCTATGGTTGACACTGGATAATCCTCTATGGATTGTTCACCTCACTTTAGTCGTGTTTCTTCAAATTATATAGCCGTCCATATTTTGAAATGCAGTAAACTTTTACTGTGAAAATCTGTGAAATATTGAAGTTTACTAAAGGCAATACAACATATACAACAGAATCACCTCACGATGGGCCGATGGGCCAACCCCCTCAGGCCAAGAATGTAAGTTGCGTGATGTCCACCGAAGAATAGAGGCGCCGTGGGTCGAGAGTAGACTCTGAAGCAAAAAAGAAGACGAGCAGAAATTTGGAAGCAGCATGAAAGGGCATGTTTATGATTGCTTATGTATATAAGATTATATAAGTCTTTAAGCTTGTTCCATATTGTCTCAGAGAAATGCAAGAAGATACAACTTACATCTCGCTCCGTCACTCTACACCATGTTGTACATCACCATAGCGCAGATTGCCGGTGAGTGTGGGCAAAACGTTGAGAATTGAAACTTTCTGATTGCGATTCGATACAGATTTGATGGCACGATATTGCACGATGCACGGATTCTCACGGACTTCACCGGTGCCGTGTTGCACTTGGTGGCTTGGTGGCACTGGCAGCCATGTGGCAGCCAATGTGGCACTGTGTGGCATTCATTTCTGCTTTCTGCTTTGCTTTCTTCTTGTGTTGGAGGCTCTGGAAGATGGCCGCGTACCAAAGGCCGCTTCTCGACTCGTCCACGTTTGATCGCCAGAGGCCAGAGTGACAAAAGACGACAGACATGTCACTGCCGTTCAGTGCCAGTGCTGCCAGTGTTCAGAGTCAGAATGTGTAGGTCTCTTGTCAATTAGGATCATCAAATATCATCAAGCCAGTTATCCTGAATTCTTTTTGTTCAGTTTTCTTGATTTGTTGGTTTGATGTTCTGCAATTTCTGCTTGCTTATTGTTTAAAAAAGTTTTTTGAATTTGCATAATTTTCGGTTCACAGGCGCCACTCTGAGCGTGAGCTGGGTTGGTCTTGGCGTGGCTTTGGCCTCAAGAATCACATACTGGTACTTTCTGGTACTTTCTGGTACTACTGAAGTTATATGATGTTACATGGAACTACTATGGGTCACATAAGTCATATCATGATGTATCATGTGGATTCAGGTGGAGGCTCTGCCACGATGTCTCTTTAGCAATGACAAAGACATACAAAATCAAGAGACTCAAAAGACATCAAGAGACATCAAGAGACACAGATGTCAATTTTCTTCGACATGTCAATTCCGACTGGATCTGGCCCGATTTGTAGATCTCATGATTTCTCACCAGGTCCAAGGCACCAGGAATCCATCAGGAATCCATCAGGAATCGAGCAAAGTTCCACGATTCCTTGGATTCTGCCAATGCTTGAGCTGTGAGTGCTGCGATGAAATCACTATCGCACTTCCCAGGTGATGATTTCAAGAATATGTATTTCATTTATTTTCATTTTATGTATCTATGTAGCTAAGATGTATCTGGTATTATCTGGTTGTTTTGTGAAAAAACAGAAATGCAACAAGGGAATACTTTCTGGGCGCTTCCTTCACACAGACACTGAGAGGGTGTAGAGTGTAGAACCGCATTTGTCACACGTGTCACGCGATGTCACATGTGCCCACTCTTTCCTTGCCATTCTTTCCTGTATTTTTGCAGATGTCACAAGAATGGAAATGAGTAATTTAGAAGCCGCATCTTTCGACCTGACTTTGTGTGACTTTGTATTGAAGTTCTTTGCATGCCTTTACACATTTGCAAGATCTTTGCAAGATATTTGTAAGATCTTTGTAAGATACGTTGGCAGATGCTTGAACTTTTCTTGTATATCCTTGCACAGCTTTGGGAGACACTTCGGTGCTTTGCCCTGGACCCGAAGCTGAGAAAAGCTCAGCGTCGGCTAGTCGCCAGAACTTGATCGGTGCGGTCAAAACTGTGCAACATAGCGGGGAAATCCGGGGAAACGGGATTTGTACATGGATAAAATCAGGACGCACTGTACCACTGCACAACTGTACAATATCACACAATTTGGACAGATAAAGAAGTAGACACGTGTAACACATCACATTCGGAGCCACGTGAATTCGTATGGCTTCTATCTATAGTACCAATTTGAGTATGATAGATGTCACAAGATGCTACAGGTGTCAGCGTCAAAGGCCTCGTTGAGCACATGCAAGGCTTGGGAAAGGTTGGGAGCATCGAATTCTTGACGCCATTTGACGCCAAGATCCGAACGACATTCGGACATGTTTGTCGTATCAGTCGTTGGCTTTGGTTTTTCATTTGGTTTTTCGTTGCACGTTGTTAATGTTTTGATATGTTTTGTTCATTTTTTTCAAATTCGTTAAGTTCAGCACGTGCAAAGCAGTCCTGGACGCTTCGACTCTGGTCACCACTCTCTGCTTATTGGCTCATTTTTGAAAAGGAACCATCAGCTCCATTTCCCAACGCATTCGACGCGTAGCTATGTTTTCAATGTTGACCAGCATGATCAAATTACGGATGCCACTAGTGACACATATTGCCACATATTGTCATATAGTGCCCCAAAGTGCCACAGAGTGCCACTAGTGAACCTGCTGCGCAGCATACTGTGTGATTTGATGACAAGGTGCATCAGGATGCTTAAGACTGAACACTGTATGCCGCATCCCTTGTCCCATCAAGGCTTTCATTTTTTTGCCTAGCCGCTGCTATCCTAAAATGGACGGGTCAGCTATGCGATGGCAGAGCCTTTTGCGGGACTTAGAGAAGGAGACAGCAACTTTGGAAAATCTCAATCCTTTGGTCCTTTGGTACTCTGAAGCAGATGCATTCTGGCATATTCTATAGATTTCTATAGCATATTAATTCTAAGATAGTCTTCAAAGATGTACAAAGATCGTCAAACCACTTTAAGGAGTCAACCGATTCGAAAGCTACATGTCGACGTGTTGCTTCAGAGTGTTTCAGACGTTGTGCAGGAGTTGGAGCAAATGAATACCACCCTCCGGTCCTTAGTCCCTTGCCTCAAACTGCTCAAACGCCTCAAATGAAAGTTGCCAATATTTGCTACGGAGCCATGGAATGAAACAGAGAGTGAAAGTATATTTGAAACAGAATGAACGTCCTGAAAGTCAAGTCAAAGGGCAAAGGAGGTGCAGATTTGTTGAAGCATGTGGAAGAAGATACTGATTCTGGACATCAAATTCACCTAGAGAGCAACTGGCATCGTATTAAAGTAGTTTTTCGATGTAATATGATTGGATTAAATATCCATTGCTGGCAGCGAAGAACAGCATCAGAGGGCCTCTGAAGGACTTCACACTTTATCATACTTTTCAAGCGAATTTACGATGTTTCAATTAGTCTTCTGATTTTACCAGTTGAAGTCTTTCATCAAAATTGATTTCATACCTTGGCAACTCTATCATTTATGGATATTCATGTTTTTGACGGGATTTTGTCAGGAAATCGACAATCTCCGCATGCGGGAAGTCGTGCAAGCCCGACCACGGCTAGAATTATCGCGACCTTTGTCGACACGGCCGTGTTTGGACCCGATCTCTGTGTCCCAATCCCTGGACCTCAAGGGAACTCCGGCACAGCAAAGCTGGTCACCTTGGCAGCACTGCCGCACCATGCACCATGGCACTACGAAGTTATTCAATGAATTTTAATGAGATGCCACTTTAAAATACTTTACATATCTTTACTTTATGCATTTCATCGCATTTCTATGCGACTATGCCCAGTGACAATTCTCCGCTATTTCCGAAGTGATTTGTTTATCAATGTTTTCCTATATTTTTCTTCATACAAGCTATACAAGCTGTAGTATCTCATTTCTGGAAACCCATTTGTCGCGCGTTGGATCGCGTTGGTATTTCTGTGTTTCAGTGCAGATTGATCCGATTTCCGCGCTTCGGCCGTTTCCACAGAGGTCTTTGGCACTTTCCTCGGTCCCCATGAAGAAGGCCGACGTGCCGATGTCACAGTCTCAAGAATATAACTCATATCATCTCATTGAATCCTATTCATTTCCTATTCAACATTCTTTCATATTGTTTTTCACATGTTTTTTAATATTCTTTCTCTTGTCAGGTGTTACAGTATGCAAACGTTTTTGTGTAGAATGGACAAACGCCAAAGAAATCTGATATAATTCATATATAAACAGCATAAAACGGTATAAGCATTAAAAATCACCGGATGGTTCGCTGCCTTGCCGTTGAGGAGGCCTTCGCACGAAGGACCAGTGGGTCATCGCCATCTCGGTCCATCCTTAAGAGTGTGTCCTTTCACGACAGAACGCACGGCGATGGAAGCGAAGTGTCCGACATCAAGAGCCTTGACGGCCTCGACGGCCTCGACAGCGACACAATGACCAGTGAAGGGAAGGCCCAGAAGGCCGCCAAAACGACCAAGGGCCAAGCTAGTCCAAGCTTCTCAATCTAGTTAATTAAAGTATATCAATGTATATCAATGTATTATCAAGGTTCAGTGAGAACACGGAAGACAGCCAAAATAAACCAAGATGGAGATGGACATCTAAGATTTGATTTTGGAAGGCTGGAGTCTACCATGGCAATATGAATTATTTTTTGCCGTCTCAATTTTGTCGAAACGGTTCTTTTCTCATTGCTGAACCGTACTGACTTTTGGAAGGCAAGGAATTTCTTTCTAACCCGAAGAGGTGCATTTGTTACACCTGGCATCTTGACGATTGTTGACGTGCGAGAGGCTCCTGTGCGAGGAATTTTGAAAAAGAACAGCACCTATGGAGTCTTGTCAAAATTCAATTCGGCCCATGTTCGGTGCCATCTGTAGTCGATTCCTTCCATCTCGACTGTCACACTTTCTCTCCAAAAAATGTGATGACCAACTTGAACACTCCAAGAACGATCCAACTTTTGACTGTGGGGCAAAGGGAGAACTTAACATGATACTTGACATGATGCGCAACTGTGCAAACTGTGCAAATACTGTGCAAATATGTGTATACTGAAACGATGAAACGATGCCTGAAACGATGCCTGTGGCTCTGGAAGCTCTGGAAGCTCAGGAGTTTCAATTTCGCCTGAGGGACCTGCTGGACCTGCTCGCTCTACTAACTCTAATACTGTCATAGGGAAGGCCTGGCATCTGTCAATCTAGCCGGCCATGCGATGTCAGGCTGAAAAATGAGCCATTGATTGTGTCAGTTGTGTCATTGGTATTCGTCGGTTGTGTTAGGCTTTGTCTCCTTTGTCTCCGGTTCATGATTCAGGAAACAATTTGTAACTCAATCATACTCAATCAATACAATTGCAACAAATTTGAGGACCATGCTCTTTTGGATTCTTTTGGACAAGATTGAATATCTGTGCTGACGAGTGAACAGACGCTGTGCAGGCTTTGGGTGTAAAACAACTGGTCTTTTCTTCAGTTCTCGAATCTTTTGCACAAAATTCTTTCCCGACTTTGTGATCTTGCACCTCCAAATGTCGTCTGCTGTGCTCCTTTTCAAGCCAAGTCCCCGACCCAGACACTGGACCTGCGCAGGGCAAAAGCTCGGACCCAACGGCTTCTCGATTGTCCAAGGAGGAAGCAGCTGCTCTGAGGGAACAGATCTGAACAGTACATGTGAATACGTGTCAGAACATTTGATAGAGGACATCAGAGGGAAATCATATCTACTTAGCGTGCTTCGACGGCACGTTTCTAACAAGACCTAAGCATACCTGAGCAATCTGTGCGCAGCATCCCTGCAAGTTTGTCAAATTTGTACCAAGTACATCCAAGTACATCCAAGTACATCCTAGCAATTCGTAACGCATCTTAGTACAGACGTGCAAACTATGCACCATAGACATGCACTGGATGTTCGATTTCAAGACACCCCGAGTTCTTTCAAGGCTCAGAGTTGCGCAATATGTTGTACTGCAATGGCACGTTGTCTACAAGTCATGTCCAGGACAAAGGGGGGTTTGCCATTCTGCGGGGACAGAAAACGAAAGTGTTCATGATGCAAAAGCCATGGTGACTTGGCGGAAGAGTTTCAACTTTCAACAATGTGTGGCAAGCGACAATGATCGAACCAGGCATGCACAACGCACACATTAACTGATATATTACCTGTATCTGATTATATCTGACTTATATTAATTGATAATACATCAACACTATGATGGCCAAAGCTTCGTCTTCAGCTATGTTGCCAGAAGAAAAATGAAGATTCCAACTCCAACCATGAAAAGTGGTCAATTGCCAAGAACATCACAAAATTAGCCAAGCGATTTCTAGACCAACTTGGAACGTGAACCGGTGAACCTGCCGACCTCACAAAGCAAGGTCAAGCTGGTCAAACCCGACAGAATGCCCCCTATAGGATGCCTATCTATGCCTATCTATGCCTATCTATGGCTGCAACCGGTACTGTCTATCTCAGATTATCTCAGATTATCTCAGGTACGTGATCAATCCTGACAGTACCCTCGCAGCCACCGTGTGGCAGTGCATCACCTCAGCGGCCCTGATTTGGATCGCGTTAGTAACACCGCTGCAGGTGGGCCACATTTTGGCTGGGAATTTGTTGAATTTGTTCCACTGATATCTTGGGATCTCAATATATGTCAATTCATTTAACAAGTTTAACAAATACTTTTTTTTTCCGGATGGAAACATGCTGAAATTGAAATGATTGAAACATGCAACGGAGCTTTACTAAGCTGGAAGCTATGGTGGATTTGAGCTATGGATTGCTGATAGATGTCTGCTATTGTTTCCTATTTGTGCTGTGGATTTGTTTCACGCTTTGGTCAGTTTGAGTTTGTGTTGGGAACCAGCGAGCTGCGCCAGGTGGGTCTTTTGAAGATGGAAGTTGATTGGGTCTTCGTGACAAGTGTTGGCCTTTTGACTGCAGCTGCGTGACGTGATCCATTGGTAGGTCTTGATCTTGTCTAATGATGTCTTCTGATGTCTTCTTACCTTCTGTCATCGCAGCCCTTTTCTGGATGATCATGATGAGACGGTATCAGATGCGATAAGTTACGAACGAGCGAACGAACGAACGAACGTACCTACCTACCTACCTACCTACCTACCTGAGCTACAGCCAAAATTTACCACAATGGAAAGTAGTATTCGAGACATTTTTTTTTTGAAATTTAGCTGGGGCTTGGAAAACGATAATATACTCTTCAAAAAAGAGATAACATTTGCTATATTCCCAAAACCTGAAAAACGATATTACACTCTTTGAAAATTGATGACTTGGAGCTACATGGCCCACTACCTACTACTACTACTACCTATTACTACCTATTACTACCTATTACTACCTATTACTACCTATTACTACCTACCACGACCGACTACTACCTACTACTGCCACCTACTACTACCTACCTACTCCTACCCCACCTACTCCTACCTACTCCTACCTACTCCTACCTACTCCTACCTACTCCTACCTACTCCTGCCTACTCCTACCTACTCCTACCTACTCCTACCTACTCCTGCCTACTCCTACCTACTCCTACCTTCCTACTCCTACCTACTCCTACCTACTCCTGCCTACTCCTACCTACTCCTACCTTCCTACTCCTACCTACCTACTCCTACCTACTCCTACCTACCTCCTACCTACCTACTCATACCCACCTACTCCTACCTACTACCTACTCCTACCTACTCCTGCCTACTCCTACCTACTCCTACCTTCCTACTCCTACCTACCTACTCCTACCTACCTCCTCCTACCTACCTACTCATACCCACCTACTCCTACCTACTCCTACCTACTCCTACCTACTCCTACCTACTCCTACCTACTCCTGCCTACTCCTACCTACTCCTACCTTCCTACTCCTACCTACCTACCTACTCCTACCTACCTACTCCTACCTACCTCCTCCTACCTACCTACTCATACCCACCTACTCCTACCTACTCCTACCTACTCCTACCTACTCCTGCCTACTAATACCTACTCCTGCCTACTCCTACCTACTCCTACCTACTACCTACTCCTACCTACACTACTGCTACTACTATTACTACTACTACAACAACAACAACAACTACTACTACTGCTACTACTACCACTACGACGACGACGACTACGACTACGACTGCACGACTACTACTACTACTACCACTACTACCACTACTACTGCTGCTACTGCTACTACTACTACTACTACTACTCCTCCTATTTACTACTACCAATAGTACCGCACAAGGTGGTGGCGGAAGTTTCAAAAATAGGAAACCTATAGGAGAGGTTGTTTGTTGTGAATCATGGATGGCCGATCGAATCCACTGATGGACCGACAGGTGGTTGGAGTTGTGTTTCTTGGAGTGGTTGCAAAATGGTTGCAGTGGTCACCTTACCACAACTGCTGGATGCAGTGTGGTGTAGTGCAGTTGCAGTTGTAGTTGCAGTTGTAGCTGTAGTTGTAGTGTAGTGCAGTGTAGGGTAGGGTAGTGTAGTGTAATGTAGTGGTAGTTGTAGTTGTAGTTGTAGTTGCAGCTGCAGTTGTAATGTAATGCAATGTAATCAGTGCAGCGTAGTGTTGTGTAAGGTAGTGTGGTTGTAGTTGTAGTTGTATTTGTAGTTGTAGTGTGCTGCAGTGTAATTAGGGTAGTGCAGGGTAGTTGTAATTGTAGTTGTAGTTGTGGTAGTAGTAGTTGTTGTAGTTGTTAGTGTAATTGGTGTAGTGTAGTGTTGTCGAAGGAAGTTTAGAAGTCAAACTTCCGACAATATGGACAGATGAAAAGCAGAGCAGCGAAGAGGCAGAGAGAAGAGAAAGATTAGAAGAAAGAAGAGTAGAAGAGAAAGAGTAAGAAGAAA
>Ga0126342_10011604_pt1 | contig 15731 bp, 19 predicted proteins | sample Cyp1metagenome_FD_92528 | JGI IMG/M metagenome (GOLD analysis project Ga0126342, IMG submission 92528) | Coral microbial communities from Lord Howe Island, Old Settlement Bay, Australia - Cyphastrea 1 metagenome | ecosystem: Host-associated > Invertebrates > Cnidaria > Coral ...
ATAATATATTTAATAATATGCAATATATATATATATAATAGTATAATATAACATTTAATATAATATACATATAATATATAACATAGTAAATAATATAATATATAATATAAGATATTATAGTATACAATGTAATATAATATATAATATATAATATAATATGTAATATAATATAATATAATACAATATAATATAACATAACATAACATAATATAATATAATATAATATAATATACTTACATCAAACATACGTATATGTAGTTTGTCCCAATCCATCCCCCTACTATCCAATTCCCATATTCATGAAAGCTTTGGACTACCCTTGGGAGTGCAGTTCCGGTTCTACCCCAACTTTTGCGGGTTACAATTCCCATCCCATTCTATTCCCAACAAAAAAAAACATGATGCAGCCATCATGCAGCCACTATATAATCACTACATGGCCATTACAATTCACGTGAATCCCATTACCCTCTGGTAGTTTAACGTAGCTATTAAAAATGACCATTTATAGTGAATTTTCCCATTAAAAATTGTGATTTTCCATAGTTATGTTAGTTTACCAGAGGGTACTAGTATATTCCAACTATATTCCCATTATACAGCCATTATATAGCCACTATATATCACTATATAGCCATTATAGTCATTATAATATAGGCATGATGTAGCCATTTACCCCATAAAATCCCACATTTTCCGGCTGAGTCGCCACAAAAGAGGTCGGTGACGCCGAGGTGTCTAAGCAAAAGGGCGCATGGGGTAGTGGACAGCCTCGGCGCGAATGTCCAGTACCTTGATCGATAAGAAACCTGCTGAGAGAAAGTCTAGGTTTAATGTCTTCTTTCAACTAGGTTTTTGATGGCTGATCATCAGTTTATCCATTAGACATGGCAATTTCATGGTGTATCTATATATATATTCCGGTTTTCACAATGTTTTTCTTCCCTCGTTTGGACATGTCCAAGTCTGTTTTCTAAGATCTTTCAAGCATGGCAACTGAGCCTCACACAGACTGTACCGTTCATGATATGCTGCCTCGGTCTCATGAGTTTCACCCGGTAATCGTCTAATGTTCATGGCTCAGTATGGTTCAGTTGATCTATAAATTAATATATACAAATTAATATGTATATAATATATATATACATATACTATTATATCATATTATATTATATTTATATTATATCATATTATATTATATTTATATTATATCATATTATATTATATTTATATTATATCATATTATATTATATTTATATTATATCATATTATATTATATTATATCATATTATATTATATTATATCATTTTATATTATATTGCAAACGGCCATTCTTCGCAAAAACAAAAAAAACTTAGCGAATCTTTCGCGAACCCCACCTTTATCTTTCGCGGGGGTCTCATGTTAAAATCGTTCGCTAAATATTTCGCCCACTAACAAAAAACTTTCGCGAACTCAGATAAAAACTGGTCTCATGTTGGAACCCTGGCGGCCTTTGTACTGGACAATCTCTAAATGTACCTTTAGATCGACAATCATAGTAGACATACAATAATATTATACAATATAATTTCATGGTGCATCATTTGGGGGTCGGGTATAAATTCAGAAAGCCTTTTACTGACTGTTACAGGCCATGGGCCAAACACAAAATAATACAATACACCCCCTTAGCATCCCTTAGCTACTTTCCAACAGGTTGTTTTGACAGATTCGATGCTGATTGAAATGTCTGGAAGTCTTTGGTGGTCAGTTCTGATGTTCAGTCAGTCATTGCTGATTGAAATCCCTATATGGCGACGGACCATGATCTTGTACCCTGGCTTTCAAATGGGACCAGAATTGTTTTGTTTTGTTTTTTCCGTTGTTTTTTTTTTTGGATCTGTTGTTCTGTCCGTTTTCCTTGCAATTTGCAGCATTTTCGAGCTGGAAGCTGCCATTTCAACGGTATTGCAACATTTTGGAGTTCGAACCTCTCATTTGCCATGGTATTTGCAGCATTTTGGTGCTCAAACTTTTCATGTTGGATGGTATTTTGCGACTAGGGTCCATTTAGGGTTTGTTTAGGTTTGTTTTAGTGTTTATTTCGAATTGGTTTAGGGTTGGTTTTGTGTTTTTAAGGGTTAGTTTTAGGGTTGGTTTGGGGCTTATTTGGGGTTGGTTTAGGATCTATGTAGGGTTGGTTTAGGGTTTCCTTAGGCGTGGTTTAAGATTTATGCAGGATCTATTCAAGGTCGGTTTTGGTTTTAGTTAGAGTTGGTTCAGGGATGTTCAGGGCTTATCTGGGCTTGGTTTAAGATTTATAGTTGGGGTGGGTGTATGATCTATTTAGGGCTGGTTTCGGGTTTATTTAGGGTACAGTAAGTTTCAGAGTTTGGGTGTGTTTAGGGGTTACTTAAGGTTGTTTTTGGTTTTTTAGGGTCTTAGTTTGGGTTTATTTAGGGTTGGTTTTGGGTTTGTTTGGGGTAAGTTTCAGATTTGAGGTTGTTTAAAGGGTTTACTTGAAGTTGTTTTTGCTTTTTGGGGGATTGGTGTGGTGTTTATTTAGGGTGTATTTATATTCTGCATCTTGGGGTTTATTTAGGCTTGAGAAGCAAAAAAGCAGAAAACAGCGGAGAAGCAGAACAGTGGAGAAGCAAAGAAGCAGAAAAGCAAAGAAGCAGAGAAGCAGGGAAAGAAAAAACCGAAAAGCAAAAAGCAGAGAAGCAGAACAGTGGAGAAGCAGAGAAGCAAAGAAGCATAAAAGCAGAAGCAGGGAAACAGAAATCCAAAAAAACAGCCCAAAACGGGAAAAACAAATTCCCCCAAAAAAATAGCCCTCCCTTTCAAATCAACATAGTAGCTGGTAGGAATTCATGTTCATTAATTCATACGGGGAAAATCGTAGGTTTTGAGTTCTGACCAAGTTAAAATATGACTCGGCTGAAATCCCTGTGTGATAATCAAATTAATCATGGATCATCATGGATCCCAACCCGCACCGGCTCTGCCGTGGCACCCCCAGGCTTGAACAGCCAATCTCGCAGCGGTCGACACATCACCGCTGTTTCTGTTGTTCCTGCGGGATTTTGGGGCGTCAGCGGGTCTGGTGGGTTGGGAAGTTTGGGGGCAAAAAGTCTATGGCCATGCACTGATCACAGCATAATCCCGTATCACATCATATACTTCTATTTTTGGATACTTCAAGATACTTCAAGCATGTTCAAGCCAGATTTGAAGCTTACCTTAAGCCATATTTTGTTGGTTGTGTGTTTTCAACCTCCCAGAAAAAACACCAAAATCCATGGACAACAGACAGCATCCACTGCAGAAACCCTTCTCCTCGCCCTCTCACACAGCTTTTGGGCCGTCTCACCTGCAGTGAAGAGATTTGGGATGAAACTTTCGGGGGAAAACATGGAAAAGACACCTAACCACTTGATCTGGTTGGTGGTTGACCTACCCCTCTGAAAAATCATGGAGTTCGTCAGTTGGGACGATGACATTGCCAAGATATGGAAAGTCATAATCCATTCCATGGTTCCAGTCACCACCAACCAGTGATGGTCTTGATGGTTGATCCTCATTTTCCCATGAAAAAATGGGTCATTAATTGAGGTATCCCCTTCTCCCCATCTTTGGAGAAAACATGACATTCTGCCCTTTTTGGATCTTCTTGGGGACTCTGCCGAGGTCCTAGCTTCTTCCTTTCCAAATGATATTCTGTTCATCGCTCACCACATACCTTGGGCAGATTGAGCCACCAGGAGCTCTTCGAAAGAACTATTGATAGGGAAGAGAAGTGGTGCCAGCAAAGAGATAGCATATGCAGCATACGTGTCAAATACATATTGGCTTATCGTGCTGAATAAGATGCATCCGATCGAATGTACAAGTAAGTTTCAATGTTTCACTGGACATTCAGATTTAAATGTTCAACCCTTTTTGGCACAGCCACAAAGATCGCAAAGCCCCATACACCTTCGCAAATCTAAACTAATCATCTATGGTCCAGCCAGCCAGTGACGTCCCCATAATTCACCTTGACAATGATAGACATCCATCAATGTTGGAGCCGCATGTTTGGCTGGATAAACACTCACTTTACTTAGATATACCTTCATGATCCTTCATGTTGGTTGTATCAAGCCCCATGTTGGCCTCATTTTGTCAATCCAAATTTTGGTGAGCCAAATTTTGGATTGAAACATGTTCTATCTATTTTAAATGTTGGTGAGCCAAATCAAGCCCACATTTTAAACATGTTCTATCTATAAACGTCTTTCAATCCCTGGGCGCTGCACTGGAAATGGTCAAAGTCTTTGGTCGCATTCTCTACCTGGGAGCAATGGGAACCACGTGGCGATGGCTATACTTAATGGCTGGTTACCTTCCAATGATCATGGCGACTAGAATTTTTATGGGAAATCCACAACATCAAGCAACCCGTTCATTTGCCCACCATTTAGAGTAAACATCAAGCAATCCGAGACTTGAGAATATGGTAAACATTTATGTGAGCAGAATGGTTGCCATATTCTAAAGTGACCAGTGATGTGTCTATACATAATATCTGCAACCTGGGAACCTTGACCGAGAAATCCAGCCAATAAATATCAAGTGCCATGGTTAAAACATGGTCCATGTGGGGTTTTTTATCATCCATCCCATTATCGGAATCCAAACATACCGAGGATATGAACATCTGCGGTTTTAATTAATGGATTGGTGACCCTCCAATATGAAGCATTTACCCTTAAGTAACTTCATCATGGGCATGTGTTGTTTCAACATTCTCAACATCAAAGCCATAGTGGACGAGCTGAACAGCCCGCCTTGTCACAATTCAACTGGTACACTGCTCGCGCTTCTGAGACGGTCAGCCACGACCTTGCTCGTGTGGAGGGATTCTGGGGAAAAACATGGTATAGCAACCCCCAAAAGAGATAGAAAAGTAGTTTAATAATGTTTAATATAGTTTATCACGATTTCGTAGATTAGGTTTTGTACCGGATTAGTATAAGTATAATCATACATGGCTTGATCAATGGTGGGCAACTGGCTCTGAAAACAGGGAATCAACTGGCAAATGTCATGATTAACACAATGGATTATGGGTATACCCCATGTTTGCCAGTCATTCAACTGAGTGGCTGAAATATACAACAGGTTTTTAAGTAACTTTCAAGAGCATCCCGACAAACAAAACCTGCACAAAACCCCAGGACTCCCCGATTAGTAGAGAAATGGCATACATTGCCACAACATGCTGGTTGCCACTTATAATATATATATATACCATGTGGTTATGACTAACATAGCCATGGAAAATCCCCAAAATAAATGGAGGTTTCTAGCTGGAAAAATCATATATTTCTATGGACCATTTTCCATGGCTATGTGAAATAACCAGTGGGTATATGGTATATACTTGTATCATATCCGTTTCCGTAATATCATATTCCTTATCACGGCTGTTCCTTTTAAGGCCAAGTTTTTACTCACTGTACTTGGCAGTAATTTGACCATCCCATTCAATCCCACCTTGCCAAAGGCGACCAAAAAGCTACAAGACATGCAAAGCTGGATAGTTCACCAAATGGGCAAATCCAGGAGAAAAATCTTCCATTAAAATACCCTCTGGTAATGACTCACATAGCTATTGAAAATGGCAATTTATAGTGAGTTTTCCCATTAAAAATGGTGATTTTCCATAGAGGGTGAATCAACAAAAACAATATCCACATGACAAGACTGGCCAACAGGCTCCCCATGATTTCACCGGCTCCCGGCGGCGGCTGGCAGCGACTCACTTCCGACACGTCTACACCTTGATTGAAACGCTGCCGGTCTACGTTTCGCGCGGTCGAGGTTCGGGAAACGGGGAAGCCATGGGAAGCCACCACCAAAAGGCCGCGGCTGGGCGGCTGGTTGATGATGAATTCGTCATTTAATGGAGGTAAAGTCACCACAAATGGGGATAATCCAGTGGATATGTTGTTTAATTGATAAATCAAAAGTTCGTCTTCACATGTTGATGGTCATGTTGGTGTCATGTTGATGGTTGTGGTATTTATCAAACACAATATCAACACCACACCATAGCATATGTGCTCGGGTCAAAATATGGTATGTGATTTCTGGTCATCCATGCTTCTAATGGTTATAGTACATATAAATAATACTTACATATATATATATATATACTTATTAACGGATTGATGAAATATGGGTATACAATCCAACTTTTGACTCGACTCTCGCATGAACTCAGAGGTCCGTAATGACACAGCCCCGGACTCTGGTGGTGGGGTCAGTGCATTTGAAACTATGGTGACTGAATATCGTGAAGATCAAGAGAAGACCGGGGCCAACAAATCCAACTTTTGACCATGGCACATATTTACTGTAACCACAACATGAGCATACAAAAGGGATCATAGCCATCAGCATCATCAATATTATGATGATCACAATGATAATCATAATATCATAAGAATGTCTTCATGGTAACCAATGGGTTTCACCCCGTGGAAACCAATGGTAACCAATGGTAACCAATAACCAATGGTAACCAATGGTAAGCATCAAACTGATATGGTAACCATCGTGACAAAATCATCGGATGGCCTGGTCGTATCTGTCCCATGGCCAAGGAAAGGGCCGACCTGACGATGTCGTCGACGATGTCGGACCGGTTGGACCGATGGAGGTTTAGGACTTTAGGACTTTAGGAAACCTCCTTTAAAACTCACATGGCACATCTTGGCACACACTTCTTCTATTTTGACCATGAACATCCATTATATAACTAATTTGAGGAAACAAGACCTGGTGCATTGACGATGTTCCCGAGAATGTCTGGCTGAGATCCTTTTTCGCAGTTACGAATGTGGTACTGTATGAAATACCCCCACAAAAAGTCGTTTGACCAGTCATCGATTGCTGTGAATCTACCTAGAAACCTCATGAAACCTCCATAGATCTGCTCAAAATCAAGAAGCTTCACCAACTGCCCACAACTTGCATAGAAAATCCAATGGAGTCCAGTCCAAAAGCCAGAAAAACCATCCATCAATGAACTCCCAAAAAAACACAAAAAAAATGCTCCTTTTTAATGTCAGATGTTGTCCCTGTTCATCTATCTCCGTGATAAAGGGGATGGTCACAACGTCACAACTAGCAGCTTTCAACAAGATCCACTGCAACTCAGGCATCGACAAGCATGGCACTAGCCATTTTGCCACAGCCATGGCTGCTAGCAGTTACTAAACTCTTGTCAGGTTTGATTTGATCTGATTTAGGGCTCGCTTTGTCAAGGCAGATTCTCCCACAATTGTAGAGGGATGCTGATGATTGTCTCATACAGTAAGTCTGATAAAACACCTCAAACTTCGCCTCAACCGGTGACTGGAAAATGAATACAAACACAGCTGGATTGGTGGACCTGGTGGTAGATTTTGGCTAAAACAGTTCCCTTGCAGACATGCGAGGCTGGGTGCACGACGTCTCAAAAGCTCCATCCAACCGTTATGGATTCTTTCTGGTTGCTGACTGGGAGTGGAAAGGTGGCAGCCCAACTCATTGCTGCACACTACCTGTACCTGAAGTGCAAGCTATATTATATATCTGGGTAAATTATCATGATTCACTAATCTGAATCTTGCGGCCATTTAGGGATGATTTCCCTAAAATAAACCATGATTCCAGGCTTAGGTCGCGACGTGAGGTCGTTATAATTTGCCCAGATATAGTACGATGTTGGAGGATTTAACCCCAAAGATACCACCAGGACCCACACAAAAGTACACCAGGATTAAATCTCATTTGATCCCATTCAATCCCATTTTCTGTAATTCCATTTAATTCCATTTAACCCCAATTTATCCTGAAATGTCCATGTTTTTCCCACATTCTACTGTCATTTTGCTTGTGAACAACAGCCCGCCCCAGCCCTTCCGACCCATCCATCGGCGGGCGACCGGGACCCAAGGGGCTCTTCTGCGCCATCTGCTTTAAAGGAAGACCTCGCAGCGCCTGAGCCAAGTCACACCATGCGTTGGCTGATCTTTTATACATGGTCCATTATTGTCATTATTAGTAATCATTACTCATTATTGGTTGATGATGATGATGATGATGATGATGAGGACGGCGGTGGTGATGGTGGTGATGGTGATGGTGATGTTCCACAAATGTTTAATCTGTCTTGCGGTAGTATCACCATTTTTTGTGGTAAATAAATCCGAGTCATCAATGTTTGTCCTGTTTGTCGATTATCAGTCTCACCCATAGCCATCCGGGAGTGGGTAAACTCTTTATGAAAAGAAAAGTTAACTCAAAGTTGGAGGCTTGAACAGAATGAAACAACAGATATGCAACGCCTTAAGTTTTGACTCATTATATGGCAATAGGCCAGACTAGGGGGATCACTGAATCCTCCGGCTTTCACAATTTTCAAGTGAAATCAAATAATCACATACCATATCATATACAGTAAGATTAAAACATATTAAAACCAAGAAATCACCACTTTTACCTAAGAGATCAACGAAAATTTCCATGTCAACAGGTCACCAAATCGATCGCCCAAATTGCCCAATTTCCGAAGCGGCAGCATCTATCGAGGCCCCGGGCCCACTCCAACCTGCCGCCGGAGGACCATTCGCCTGCCACCTGGAGCTGAATGGGGAGATATAATAATCACCAACCATTACATTTTGGTATGGTCCCTGAAAAGTAGCCTTAGAGGGGTGGTGATGATATATATATATACAATATTATATATATAATATTATATATAGTATGATATAGTGGAGTAGTCAGCCTGTGACGTGAAGATGGCTCGAAAGTGAACATGACCAAGCAGCGGGTCCATTTAAGAACCCTCGCTTCATCACAGGTTGAACCGCTGGGACCTTCACCACGGTCTCCACCCGCCAGGACCCATGACCCATGCTCCATGAAAAATCCAATTCCGACCATTTGGAGACGGAAAACGATGCCACAAAAAAAGGAAGTACCATGACCGTGATTTTGATCCATACTTGGTACACTGACCATACAATTGTCATAAAGCATCCAATATATCCAATGATAAATTGCACAAGGTAAAGATCCATCCAAATGGATGATTGTCAGACCATCATCATCCATAATGGACTGTTTGGATGATGGGAATTAATGACATTTGGATAATCCCCATCGTCATCATCATCATCATCATCATCAACCAATAATGATTGATGATGACTAATAGTGACAATAATGAATTTCATTCCATTTTGACCGTTTTTGATTTGGCTGCCCGCCTTGATTGACTCCTCGCGCATCACCAAACCATTGCAGCCCACGGGGCCAATGCGCAAGGTCCTGGGACAAGGCGCCATGACATGGTGGTAATTCATGACATGGTATTCAGGTATTCATCAATACATATGCACATTATGAATGTATGTACGCATGTAATGTGTATTTATATATATATATTAAGTGAAAATGTGGATAGTTTTATGTCTGTTAGTATCATTCTTGTGAATGTGATGGTGATCATGATCATGATCATCATCGTCATAAACATCGTCATCGTCCTCCTCATCATCATCATCATCATCGTCGTCGTCGTCGTCGCCGCCGCCGTCGTCGTTGTCGTCGTCGTCGTCATCGGCATCCGCATCGTCATCGTCGTCAACATCATCATCATCATCATCATCATCATCATCATCATCATCATCATCATCATCATTCTTCATCATCATCAACAACAACATGACATAAACATAAACATAAACATAAACATAATAGAAATAATCATCATCATCATCATCATCATCCTCCTCCTCATCATCATCATCATCATCACCATCATCAGCATGATCATTAAGAAAATGGATGATGTTTATTGTGATTGTTAAGTTCACGACTGGTACAAGGGGACTTAGCAAATAATCGTCAGCTAGCTTGGCTAGCTTGCCATCATGTCCGAATACTTTTGGTTTTTGGCCGGAAGATCTACCTACACCATCCACTTCACGAGGAAGTTGAATGGTTAGGAACTTTGCTTGGGCCTTGTGGTGGATCGCCAAGTATCTATATGTGTAGTAATATCGTAGTAAACCATCCGGCTCTAGGCAATCTCTCTCCAAAAAATGTACTGCTTCCAAGACTATTTCTCTCAGTTAATCTGAGTCTTACTTGGTTCACGAAGAGGACCTATGTTATGCAATTGTGGTACAAGTATGGTACGCTCACCCGAGTGCGTGCCATGCCGTACGTTTTTGCGCCACTGGAAGATATCCATCAAATCTACCATTTTCACCATCGCCATTAAGAATCAAAGGACACTGCCGTGCCGCCAGGGGCCAAAACTAAGAGATTGCATCTGCAAAATGCGTCTACAAAATATAGATATCTCCCAATGTTTGTGGGGGACTGTGGGGTGTCCCATGTGTCAGTTGTCTGTCAATTGGGGTTCGAACCCCACCTCTTTTCAAAGTCGTCCCTCAGGGCCCGGCACAAAATGGTCTCGGGCTCTGGGTTGCGCTGCAGAGCCCTGAAATGAACCAAAAGTGACCAGAAGGTCACAGTTTCACCACCAGGTAAACCATGGTAAACCAACCTGGTGTGCTGGGGAAATTCCAGCATTTATATCCATTCAAGTCATAAAATTCATTATACCCTCTGGTAAACTAACATAGCTATTGAAAATTGCCATAGAAATAGTGGATTTTCCCATCAAAAATGGTGGATTTTTCCATAGGAAACTTCCAGAAAACTTCGCTGATCCTCCCAGGGGAGTCCCAACCTCTGGGCTCAAAAGGAACAGGCAGGTCTCGATGTCCTGGGCCAGATCAAATCCACCGATCTCGACCGCAATGGATTGGTTTCTTGGGGAACAATTGGTGGTTTAAGCCCCAACCAGTCATTAAACCATTGGTTTCATGGGAAAATCGATGGTTTCATGGGAAAATCGATGTGTTTCATGGGAAAATCGATGTGTTTCATGGGAAAATCGATGTGTTTCATGGGAAAATCGATGTGTTTCATGGGAAAATCGATGTGTTTCATGGGAAAATCTATGTGTTTCATGGGAAAATCTATGTGTTTCATGGGAAAATCTCTATGTGTTTCATGGGAAAATCTCTATGTGTTTCATGGGAAAATCTCTATGTGTTTCATGGGAAAATCTCTATGTGTTCCTGTTAAGATTTTCCCGCGGAAACCAATCCATTGACCATAGCAAACACCACGGCAAACCATGTCCTCATACGGGACCAGTAAGCCTCCCACACTCGACTCGACCTCAGCCGCTGCGATGCAACTGATCAGGTCAGAATGATGACTCATCAGCATGTCAGCTGTGTCACATGTAGCTCTCCTATTCCAAACAAATTTAAACAAAGTAAAAACAAATTGTACGATATTGTACGTATCTTCGTACTGCAAAGATAGGGGGCCTGAGCCAGACCTATTCTTGGTTACATCCCCAGTATCAGTCAGTATCTCACTATCGAAGACTCATTTGGTCATTTGGTCATCGAAGATTCGAAGATGGAAATAGATGTCAGATGTCCAAGGTATGGATGATGTCACAATGATGTCCAATATCGTGCCATATTTCCAACATTTTCCAACAGTGTTTTCCCATTGATAACCTCCATCCCTTGGGGATCCCTTGGGGATCCCTTGGGGATCCAAGGGGCCACAGGCTCAGGTTCTGAGCTGCACCTCGCCAGATGATGGTTGACCCATGTTTGGTGAATCAAGTTTTTGGATGTTTTCTTGGGGTAAACAAAACGTGTTTTACTGACTTTGCACCACTGACACTTGGAAGTCAATCAACATCAGAACATCAGCAAACCATTGATGAGATTTGATCAGGGGATTTCAGCACGGACGTGGCGATGAATTCTCTACAAGAAACACTCAAAATGATCGGCATCTGGGGCCTGTCTGGAAAACCAGCTGTCACACCCTGGGATTTTTTTGTTTATCTGGCGAAAGTTGATCCCAATATTTCTATCAACTATAGTTATATAGTATGTTCTAGTTGATTATGGGAAACTGGGAAGTTGGGTCTCCAATTTTTAGATTTAGCTGTCGGCGAAATAATATACCCATGATCCTCCCAGTTCCCGCAGGCCTGTTCCACAAGTATCAACCTCTGTTGGTAAATGATCATATTCTCCACAATGACGATCAAGTAGAGGTAAATGCTTCATTTTCAGACGCGGCTATAATATCATATATATATTCATATATGTATATATTCATTTATGTATTTATGTATTGTTTTATTTCTTTGTACAAAATATAAGCCATATACCTCTTGATTGAGTACTGCCCATTGCACCTCCAATTTTTTTGTGATCTCCCATGACATCCGCACCCTCTCCCCATTCATATTCCCAAATATCCCAATAACCCACTATAGTCACTATATCCCATGAATATCCCCATGAATATCCCCATTCATGATGCTTAATGCACAAGGAACAACTAACATAGATGTGGAAAAAACTACAGCCTTTCCGTTCGAAAAATGATCTACAAATGCGTGGCTAAAAACATATGGGTTCTCACATCGAAATGTTAGTTTACTCTTGTGTTTCATCCCCATTACTGGTAAACTAACACAACTATTAAAAAAAAAAAAAACATCATTTTGAATAGGTTAGTAAATCAACTATCAATGGGGTATTTTTTCAATAGCTATGTTAAATTACCGGTATTTCTCAGGAAAATCTCCCCTTTTTAAACGCGCTGCCTGGTCTGGACTCCAGTGTTCACGCTTTTGCTGGCAGGTGATGCCACCTCAGCGCAGAGGAAATTCCGAGCACATGTGCATATGATATATATATATAATACAATCTAACATAACATCAGATGAGATAGGATCATGTCATATATGATGTAATATTATATAATATTAATATTATACCATATTTTATCATATTATATAACATTATATAATATTATATTATATGAATATGATATAAATAAATATAATATATAACAAACACACTGTTGTGGATACAGAGAGGTTGATTCTCACAACCCCATGATGATTTTCCATACAATTTGAAGCGGGCTTATAAAGGTGTCATTTCACACGGTGTTGGACAGACTTGGGGTATGCGTGACAGACTTGGGGTGTGTTCCAAGAGTATGCCCAATCATCTTAGAACATACTTTGATGTCGTCTCTATATAATTCTATATATATAATATTGTCGTGCACATGGTATGAATATTTAATCCTGCCAGCAAAAGTTCAAACCCACATTATGAATTTATCTCAAACTCAAAAACCAAAGATATTTGAATCAATTGAACTGACATCAACTGACCTATGAATTATTCATATAGGGCATGCAAACCCCAAGTTCATGAACCCCGAAGCCAGCACATCATATCCACAACGACCAGGATCACCGAAAGGAACCCCCTCTCCGAGACAAAGGGCTCCCGAAAAGGAGATCTCTGGCGCCTCGGGGATAGCTTCAACCTGGTCGCTTGGCCGTTTGATGCTGCTGGTCACCTGGGCCTTACCAATCCAGCTGCTGAAGTCATCCCTGGAAAGTTGGAAACGTATGGACAAGTTGAAAAATAGCCCAAACCACCAACCAGAGGGCTGTTGACGGTTGCATGAAATGCACTGAATTCCACATCGCAAGATCGATGATTTTCCCAAAATCGAATCTGCCATGTTGATGCTTTCAAGTTGTTGGACTGAAAACAACATCTGTCTTTTGCCTTGCCAGAAACATTCATGAAAAACAGCGAAAAAAAAAACGTGAATGTTGCACCTTCTTGATGAGGTTGTTTCTTGAGTATCTCAACTGGGGGTTGGAACACCATCTTCCAAGAGGATCAAAATCATCTGTTTCCCCCTTTTTTTTAGGACAAGCCTGCGACGCGATATTGGATACCTTATTCTGGGCCCCGAAATTATTTTGGGGGATTTGGAGTCAATCCTTCAAACTAATTAATAGTTAATATCTCATTAATAGTGGTTAATATCCCATTAATCCATTAATAGTGGTTAATATCCCTTAAAATGTCCACTTCAACTTGCGCCAATCCCTCAAATCCTAAGGCTTTCGTTACGCCATCCTCGTCTGGGGGAAACCAAGGGCGTCCTTCTCAGTGCCATCTGGATCTGGTGAAGGCCAAACAGAAAGTGCCTGGCGAACCGCAAACAGCCATTTTTGGGAGAGTTATTCATGATTTAATGACCATAATAAACATTAAAATCATTAATTGCCCAATAATAATGTTTATTTAATCCCTATTGATTTAATATGATTTGAATTTAATGGGTAATTATAACATACTATAACTGACCATGCTTATGACATGATCCTCCTAAGTTGGGATACATCTCCCATGCTATACTCATTCGACCCCTAGAACTTCGGTGAAGCTCTGTCAGGTTGGACTGGTCAGTTGTGGAATGCCAAAACCCCTTGTTTTAATATGGGAAAATGATGGGTTTAACAATGGTTAATGATGGTTAATAGTGGATTATCTGGTGGATTATATTATATATATATATATATGGTTGGTGGTGCAATACCCATCTTGAAAAATATATAAAAATATGAGGTCGTCAATGTGAAGGATGACATCCCAGATATTACAATTGTTTTTTCGAAGGTTTGAAACCACCAACCAGCAATTGGCCTATTGAAATTGCCAATGGCTAGTGGTTGATTCCGTGTGTTGTTGGATACATCCCATGATACCTCCATAAATTGCTAGCGGTTATGATTGCTTAAATATCCAAATGTACCCACTGTTTTGCTTATATAACATACATATCATATCACTAGTTGGTAATTATCCCTGTTTATGTTACTTGCATCCCTAGTTCTGCTGATTTTATTTCAGAGATCATATCCCATTTGTTCGTGACCATTCCTCCCATTATATTCCGAATAATCTCCTGATTTATGTTCCCCATATCCCCAATTGCATCCACTTATCCCCAATTTTTGGGTCACCCTCTGGCAACAGTTTGCTATAGTAGCCATGGAGGATTTAGTTCGATGATTTACCTATCTAAAATGGGTGATTTCCGTAGCAAATTGTTGGATCACCAGAGGGTACCCATTCAGCCCATCAGATTTTGGTCATAATAGATATATGATATATCCACCCTAAATCCTGGTTATTATAGTTGTATGTATTCTATGGAGGTTTCCTGACATGGGGGTACCCTCAAATCATTCATGTTCCATAACAAAACCATCCAGCTATTGGGGTTCCCCCCATGGACTAAGAAACCCCCGAAATGGGATTTATGATGGTTGATGATGATGTTGTTTTTGAAAATTTGTGGCGATTGATGCTTATATTCTCATCATATCTACCATTTGTGTGCCTTCAGGGACCAAGCTTGACCAGGTCCCGGCGTTGGCCTTAGCAACAAGGCAGGAGCAAACAAATGGGTGATCCAGCAGATAATGGCGATTTATCAGTATCAGTATCAGTTTCAGCATCAGTATCAGTATCAGTATCATCATCATCATCATCATCATCATCGTCATCATCATCATCATCATCACCATCATCATCATCACCATCGTCATCATCATCATCATCATCACCATCACCATCATCATCATCACCATCGTCATCATCATCATCATCATCATCACCATCATCATCATCACCATCATCATCACCATCGTCATCATCATCATCATCATCACCATCATCATCATCACCATCATCATCACCATCGTCATC
>Ga0126342_10011605_pt1 | contig 15730 bp, 12 predicted proteins | sample Cyp1metagenome_FD_92528 | JGI IMG/M metagenome (GOLD analysis project Ga0126342, IMG submission 92528) | Coral microbial communities from Lord Howe Island, Old Settlement Bay, Australia - Cyphastrea 1 metagenome | ecosystem: Host-associated > Invertebrates > Cnidaria > Coral ...
ATATATATATATATATTATAACACTTGACACTTGACACTTGACACTCCACACTTTACACGCTACACTTTGCACTTTAAACTTTGCACTTTCACTCTGCACTCCACACTTTTAAGTATAGACGCTCCACACTCTACACTTTACGCTTGACACTCCACACTCTACGCTTTACACTTTACACTCCACACTCCACACTCTACACTTTAAACTCCACACTCTACAATCTACACTTAACACTCCACACTCTACACTTTACACTTGACACCCCGCACCCCCATACTCTAGCCTCTAGACATTACACTGCGCACTGTGCAGTTTACACTTCCCCTTGTACACTTCAGACTCTACACTTTACACTTTATACTGGTATATATGTATAATAGTAATAATAATGTTAATAATAATGAAGATAAAGTAATACCAGTAGTACGGCACAAGGCGGTGGCGGAAGTTTCAAAAATAGGAAACCTATAGGAAAGGTTGGTTGTTGTGAATCAGGGGAGGCAGAGCGAGGCCACTGATGGATCGAAAGGTGATTGATCTCTCTCACTCTTTCTCACTCTTTCTCTCTCTCTCTCTACGTACCTACCTATCTATCTATCTATCTACCTATCTATCTATCTATCTTTCTATCTATCTACCTACCTATCTAATCTATCTAATCTATCGATCGATCGATCTATCTATCGATCTATCGATCTATCTATCTATCTATCTATCTATCTATCTATCTATATCTCTCTCTCCCTCTTTCATCTGTCTATCTGTCTAGCTGTCTGCCTGTCTATCTGTCTATCTGTCTATCTATCTATCTGTCTGTCTGTCTGTTTGTCTGTCTATCTGTTTGCCTGTCTATCTGTCTATCTATCTGTCTATCTGTCTACCTGTCTATGTGTCTATCTGTCTATCTATCTATCTGTCTATCTGTCTACCTGCCTATCTGTGGTGCAGTGTCATTCAGTGTAGTGTAGTGTAGTGGAGTCTAGTGTAGTGTAATTAGTGTAATTAGTGTAGTGTAGTGTAGTGTACAAATAGTATTGTTGTTGTTGTTGTAGTTGTAGTTGTAGTTGTAGTTGTAGTTAGTGTAATGTAGTGTAGTGGAATGTAGTGTAGTGTAGTGGAATGTAGTGTAGTGTAGTGTAATGTAGTGTAGTGTAGTGTAATGTAGTGTAATGTGGTGCAGTGTAGTGGAAGGTAGTGTAGTTTAGTGTAATGTAGTGTAGTGGAGTGTAGTGTAAAGTAGTGTAGTGTAGTGTAGTGTAATTGAGTGTAATTGAGTGTAGTTGAGTGTAGTGGAGTGTAGTGTAGTGGAATGTAGTGTGTAGCTGTAGTTGTAGTGTAGTGTGGTGTCGTGGTGGTTGTAGTTGAAAATGCTACAAAACCCTCATGTTTTGCTCGCTTTTGAGAAGGTGCAAAATCCCTTGCGCCTGCCACGCGAAACGAGCTCTGAACGTCCAAAAGTCACACCGTACGTGGTGTGTTTTGTACATGTTGACTTCGAAATGTGCTTCGCGCCACAACGGCATACAACGGCGTGCACTTTTTCATCGCTCATTTGGCCAGATGGCTCCGCACCCGCCGCTTTAGCGAGCCTACTTTTCGACCCTCCGGAGCCTTAAACCATTGGAAAAACACAGTGCTTCGCCGTTCGCGACTTTCCTACCTTTTCGCGCATCTGCATCTTCTTTCTTCTGACCCTTTCTCTTCTGTCATCTTCTCTCTTCTACTCTTCTCTTCTCTCTGACTCTTCCCATCTCTGCTTTTCATCTGTACATATTGTTGGAAGTTTGACTTCTAAACTTCCTTCGGATAATAATGATAATGATAATAATAATGATAATAATGATAAAAAAACAATAATAACAGGTACCCCTGTGAACGTGCGTGCCATGCAAGTGGAAAAGGGGACAAACGCTGGCCTGAGTTTGACATATGGCCCATTGCCGTGGAGCAAAATATCCAACCAGGACCTGATTCCGGGGAGTGCCTCATGGCCTATGCCAACAGGTGTGGTGGACCCATGATGGTGGATTTTTGCTTCCAGAATTGGGACCGCTTGCAAGCCATCGTTAAGAAAAGTTGGAAGGTTCAGCATCGCCTTCCAAACCAAGACGCGGTGGCAAGTCTTGCAGGATCGCAAAACAACGCTTGCACTTGCGATGGTTCCAGCCCTGGGTCTGGATTGCCCAACGGGTGCTGCCGTAGGCGGGAACTTGCCCGGATATTTCATGAGCGCCCCTCTGAAGAAATATTTAAATATATTGAAACGTACATTTAGATAAATTGGATACCATATGTTTAAATGGCTGGGAGAGCCAAGGAAAACCTTCCTGGAGGCAGTCTAATATACCAGTTCGTATATTTACTGTAAACATCTGTATATTCAGATGTAGTTACCGTACACGAAGATGTGGCAACTCCCACGAGCATAGAACAAGTAAAATCTTGTTGGAATTGCAACAACTAGCGATACCCTCTGGTAGTTTGAAACAGTTTGCAAACAGGAAAATTAAATCCATTCAAGATGCATTGACTTTCGTTCGCTTCTGCTTTTTCTTGACTCTCCAGACACAATGATATCCTGCGGGACCCCAGGTCTCTAGATCATGAAACAAAACGAAACTCTATGACTCTACGTCAATGAAATGAAAGGCTCATGCGCAGCACGTAGATATGATGCCCGGATTTATATTGTCCATTGCCGTTCTCGGACATCAAATAGCGGATTACAAAATACTTACCGTGATCAGTGATAAGCTCATGAAGAAAAAGACATCACAGCACCGCGTGTGCACCGTGGCGGGAGCAGCCTTCCATGGACGACCCTCTTCCATCGCTGCTGCGCCAAAGCATCCTCAAGTGGGTCGGCTTTCCCAGAAGGTTGATCAGGAGCATGTGGCGGGGGCAAATCATCTATATACCCCGTAGCCCGAACCATTGCCTATAGCGCGATCGAACTCAAACCACCTGGGGAAATTTCACCTCACTCATCGATCTGAACCCTATAGGCATGGTAACGCCGGCGATCCTGTAATTCTTGAAGTCCGGCCTGACTCCATGTACATCATCATTGACTCATTGACTGGAATTTTGAGGGGCAAAAACAAAGCACCTTAAACACACACACACATATATATATATAGAGCCAAAAAACCCGAATAACATTGAACCAATGCATGGGGCCCGTGAATCATTTGGCGCTTATGATCTGATGAAGCCGGCACGACCGCAGCCGCCTACTGCGCTCAAGCTAGCTAGACCGGAAAGGCAAACAAGCCCGCACCCCCCCCCTCACGACGATGATGGGCCCAGTGCAGCAGAAAGTGCAGGCGCTGAAGTTGGTGCACCGCACTGAGGGCCAAGTGAGATCTGCGTTGCGCCAGAAAGGGTACGCGGCGCCGCGCATTTCGCACCTGATGCGACTGCCGACAATGCCCAGCACAGTCAGCGGCCCAGCGCCGCAACCAGACCCTCCAGGACCTCTGACGTGAAAACGAAACAATCATGCCTCCACACAGAAACGCATCGATCCTCAGCCATATTCATGATGATAGATAACACTGATAACACGAATGATGCACAATCAATTAGATCCTACGCGCCCAACACAGATTGCTTGGGCAAATAGGTTGATCACCGATGACCCGATACATTTCGGACAAAGACTTGAGAGCAGAGTTTATAAGCTCTATAAATAATATATTACATATATATGGTAATGATCTACCATTCAGGATTGAGACATCTCTTAGTGCAGGAAGATCGATGGATGCATAAAAAGGAACATGAAAATTACACCTAGAGATGTGAGAGAGAGAGATATATATATCTAATCTAGCTATATCTATCTATATAATTCTAGACCCCCTGACGCCCTCCGGCAAATCGACCGAAATTCGCAGGAGGAGCTGGACGGGGAGCTGCGCAAAAGGCACCGGCTGCGCTACCTGGCCCGGCTCCTGCAAAGGGCAAAACCGAGGGCTGTGCGTTGGCGGGCTCACGCACACCAACGCCAAGTGCAAGCAGTCCACCGCCAACATCGGGGGCCCAGAATCAAACTGACAAATAATTTTGCAAAAGGCAACTTGTATGTTCCCTGTAACGAGACACATCCAACTTGCGAAATGCAATCAAGGTGTTTCAAGCCATTAAGCATTGGTGGGCAAGTTCAAGACTGCTCATTCGAGATTCATATTTGGCAAGACTAGTTGGCCCAGTCAACATGGGTGGACTGGCTGACTTCGTTGCATTTGACTCAGCGATGCATTTTTCACTTAGTGGAGTGAAACAATATTGATAGTTTACAGATGAGTTCGCGGTTCTCTCAGATTCATTTTTCTCATTCTTTGGCCCAGGTTCGAACTTCCTTCAGCGGAAGTTCAGCCCTGAGATCTGAGCCTGCACAATATATATATATATATATCAACATATATATATATCAACATGCATATATATATATATATCAACATATATATATATATATATATTCATTATTTACATATATATATAGTATACTTTACATATCTAAACCACAAATAAAAACATATCTATCATTTTTATATATTTCACATGTATTTATAGATAATCAATATGTTCAATCTGTATAATATGTCAAACTTTTTTTTTTGATATATGCATGTACATACATATATATACATATATTGAATAAAGGGCAAATACATACATACATACATACATACATGCATGCATGCATGCATACATAAATACACATATATATATATATATCATAAAATATCTTTAATTTAATGTATATATATATATATTTACATACATATATATATAGATATTATTTATATATAGATGGATATATATATAGATATAATATAAATATATATAGATATAATATATATATATATATATTTAAATATAGATATAATATATTTAAATATAGATATAATATAGATATTGCATATATATATATATATGTAATGTCCATTTAAAATATATTGCGCGTGATCCTCACAAAACTCACCACGCAATCCACTCTCAGGAATTGTGGGAAGTACGTTCCGGCAGCTCGGCCGTGACCGCTGAACAGGGATAGGGATGGGCCCATGGGCCCCGTACTCCATTGAAAACTAAGATGCTAAGATGGAACCAACATGGAAAAATCATGAATCTGGCTAAGTGATCTAAGTGGACATGATCAAATCAGATTCGGTGTTTTGGTTGCATATGGTCGATGCTTGGGCTCTATGTTAATGTTTTGGGTTGTAAATCCAAGGACATGAGTTTCATGTTTCAAGATGGTCTGCGACATGGAGGTAACTACATCAACATTTTATATTCCCTGCGATTCAGCAACAAATCGTGGCGAAAGGATGGAAACAAACCATATAAGAAACTATGGGTAGTATAGAATCAAGTGTTAGCACCAAAATACAACAATGTATACAATGATATATATATATATGTATACACATAATCACATATATATATACACATATATATATATATATATATATTATTGGATTTTCAAAGAAAAAAAAACCTGTGGGAACTGGTGATTTTTTGTGCCGAAGCCACGATGTACGGCGCATTAGAGGTCTACTCCAAGTCATCTTTGGGAGCCTACCTTTCAGCCCATCCAAGGTGGGCCAGGGCTGAGAATATGAGGGGATAACCGTTGGATGGTTTTTTTTTAGGTTGAGATGTTTCCATCATGATTTATGTTGACTTGTGTTTTTATGATGATTTTACGATGGTTTTCTTTGATTTGGTTCAGAGAGATGTGGAGTATACCGTATGTGGGTCATTTGAGACGAATCGGATTGGCAGTCTTGCAATGACGACGAGGAGAACGCCCATCCTGTGAATTTTGACGAAATTTACACCCTGCTGAGAGGAAGAGTAACAAAGCGGGGGTCAACGAGCCGGAGAACCAGGGTAAAATAAAACTGATGTTTAGCACGGTTTGCTCCAATCCATTCTAGGTAATGATAGCCACAAGGGGGGATGCATTGCTAAGTTTACCTCTTTTATCTTCCCATACTTTACCGAAGCAAATGTATCAGGAAACCCCACTGCTTCAGTTTCCTCTTGCTGCGTCCCTGGCTGTCATCCCAAGTATCTTAGTTCTGGTTGTTGCTTCGATCCCCGTTTTTTTTGCCAGCAGGTGGTGATTGTAGCAAACCATCCTCATTTTGGTGGTGCCATTGATTATAACATTTATAACAATGACGGAGCACCAAGGTACCAGGGCTAACAGTTGACAACGATACATAAAAACCAACAAAACTTGGAAATTCGGCGTTGCAAAGTGGGCCCCCATAGTTAGGTAAGTTGGTCTAGAATGGTTTAGAACCAATAGAACTACAGTAGGGTTTATGGTGGACATATCTAGACAGTTGCACGGGTTATAAACCAACTTGTGACTGTGGGTCCTCTTTGAATGACCAATTCATTTGTGGTTCTCCAGGCTGTAAATTTGACACATACCCATATTGCAGTTTACGCACCAACTTAGTAGGTGGTTCATGAACATGGTAATCATCCAGTTCGCTTTGAAAATAAATGATAAGCGAGGATAAATGAGACACACCCAATAAATTCAATTTGTCTGTGGTTTGAAGGAAATCCTTTACGATTGTGGGCTACGACATTTTCACACTGGTCCCAGGTCCCAAGTGTCCACTCCGGGGGTCGTCTTTTCGCCAGGTGTGAAACCTCCTTCCCCTTTGGTGCCTGGGGGGAGGACAAATACATGACGAATTGCTTGGAGATGTTAGGCTGCAAATCGGCACCTTGGCGGAAGTGTTTTTTTCAGGGATCAGTGGTTATGGTGAAACATAGGGAAAATATGGGAGAATTCTCATTCTCCCATAACATGGGAAATTATGGTTGAAACCATGAGATTTTGGGATACCCTGTGTTCAGACAAAGCCGTAAGGGTTACGGGTTACATTGCTTGAAGCCAGGGCACCACCCGCATTTTTTTGTTGGGAGGATATCAACCTCCAAAATTGGGTGCCACTCTTGGGATGGGGATGGGTGTCTCAGCGCCGGCGGGATCACAGTATGTTTGCCAAATCGACCGGCGGAGTCGAAGAATCATACAGGCGGGTATCATGACAATCAAACAACATCATAAACGTTGTGGAAAGTCATGAAGATTTCGCATCCATTAGCAGCAAAACAAGGATGCCAATTGGACAGCATTTTTTCCAGGAATCATCACAGAAGATGCCCTCTGGTAAACTAACATTTTGCCACGGAAAATCACCAATTTTTGATGGGTAAATCCACTATAAATCACAACTTTTATGGGTAAACCCACTATAAATCACCAATTTTTAATGGGTAAATCCACTACAAATCACAAATTTTTAATGGGAAAATCCACTATAAATCACAATTTTTTGATGGGTAAATCCACTATAAATCACCAATTTTTAATTTGTAAATCCACTATAAATTCACTATTTTTTGTGGGTAAATCCGCTATAAATCACCAATTTTTAATGGGTAAATCCACTATAAATCACCAATTTTTAATTTGTAAATCCACTATAAATTCACTATTTTTTATGGGTAAATCCGCTATAAATCACCAATTTTTAATGGGTAAATCCACTATAAATCAACAATTTTTAATGAGTAAATCCACTATAAATCACCAATTTTTAATGGGTAAATCCACTATAAATCACCAATTTTTAATGGGTAAATCCACTATAAATCACCAATTTTTAATGGGTAAATCCACTATAAATCACCAATTTTTAATGGGTAAAGCCACTATAAATCACCAATTTTTAATGGGTAAATCCACTATAAATCACCAATTTTTATGGGTAAATCCACTATAAATCACCAATTTTTATTGGGTAAATCCACTATAAATCACCAATTGTTAATGGGTAAATCCACTATAAATCACAAATTTTTAATGGGTAAATCCACTATAAATCACTATTTTTTATGGGTAAATCCACTATAAATCACCAATTTTTAATGGGTAAATCCACTACAAATCACCAATTTTCAATAGCAAACTGTTGGTTCCGGTCGTTCGCCTTACGTTGAGTCACGTGCCATGGCATGGCGCGAGGTGGTCGACTTTGGTAACTTCCTTCATGACGAGCGCTGCTGGGGTGTGGATTGTGGCAACAAGCTTCTTGGCACCGTGAGAGCTTAATGATGATGATGAATGGTTAATAATGGTTATACAATGATGGTTAATGATGGTTATATTGGGAAACCCTCTGGTAAACATACTTAAAAAGCTATTGAAAATGGCCATTTATAGTGGATTTACCCATGAACAATGGTTATTTTCCATAGCACAATGTTAGTTTACCAGAGGGTAAAAGCTGCAAACCAACTTGGGAAGTGCAACCAACTGAAAAACCAACGACAAAATGCTGAGATTGATATATGATACAACTTACCCTAATATCTCCTGCAGATGCACTTGAGACGAGGGAAGGGACGAAAAATGGTTCCAGCGGACTGAGACCCGGAGAGAATAACAGTTGCCATGAAAAGGGGTATACCCTCCGGTAATCAAACATGGTTAGCTGGGAAATCCCCTGGCCCCTAAACAGACATTTGAATGGGAAAATCATCAAGCTACATGAGGGATTTTCCAGCAAACCATGTTTGATTGCCAGAATTTACCCCATTTCTTGAAAAAACCTGGTTACCTTATGTGAAGCCAAGAAAAACTGAGGCAGGCAGTTGCCTTCCATGCTTTCAAGCAAGTGAACCAGTGGTACAACTGCTGGCTGCTGTCCAACCACCATGGCTTCTGAGGGGTCGATGAGTTGGTTGGTCAATGCGGCGACCCGTATACCCCATATGATATAAATAATACCCTCCAGTAAATTAACAATAGGGACTTAATATGGGTTAATGGGACTTAATATATCTTAATAGGGACTTAATATGGTTCTGGTTGGTGGTTTGGAACATGTTTTATTTTCCATAGTATATGGGACAATCCTTCCCATTGACTTTCATATTTTTCAAGATGGTTATTGCACCACCAACCAGGTATGATACGTCCTTTGGAATTGGGGTTGCCATATTTTCCGACAAACCTGTTTTTAGCGAGGGAAGGCTCTAGAGCCATTGATGAAACTGCGTGGCTGAAAATGCCGGGGTGAGACGGTGAATTGTATTTGGAGGTACATCCCAATGAGTATAGGTGGCTTGCTACAGTGTGCATGTGTTCTAGATCTGTAGATTCGGAATCTGAGAAAAACCCGAGAAAGCGGGAATCTTTGGACATAGATTTCGGTGCCCATGCAATCAAGCACCTTTCTGAACTTCCCATGGATTTCCCTTTCCCATCAGTTGATTAGCTGATTAGCGGATCAATTTCCAGCCAATTTTCATGGTGGTCATTCAACGGTATGCCAAGCCCAATACCCAAGCAATCTTGGAATGTTGACCAAGGTTCCAGACTTATCCCCTCTGGTCACTTAACATAGCTATGATGAAAATGGCCCATAGAAAGTTCGATAATTTTCCCATTAAAGATAGTGATTTTCCATAGCAAAATGTTAGTTTTCCATAGTTATTAAACATGGTGATCATCAATTTTCATGGGATTTTCCATAGCAACATGTTAGTTTACTAGAGGGTATCAGGTTTATTTCTGCCCAAGTTATAGCTCCTCCGTCCAGCACCCATTGCACCCTGCCCTTTCCCTGGCCGCGACGCGCAGCAGTTGGGTGCAGTGGATTGGAGATCCTTATGCCAAGCCTAAATAAACACCATACATCCACCCTAAGCAAACAATAAAACAACATAAAAGACAACGACAATGAACCACCCCTACACATCCCTAAAGAAGCAATAACAACAACATTCAAAAAACCCAAGAAGCAACCCCAAATAAACCTTAAACCGACCATACATAATTAAACCATAAAGCAACCTTAAAGAATTCCTAAACCAACCGGAAACAAACCCTAAATCCTGAACTGTGCTTAAATAACTGATCTCAACCTTTCGCAAATAGTTTGCAAACGAGAGATCCAAGGCCCAAAATGTTGCAAATACCACGCAGGGGCAAGAGTTTTGGCAATGCCTGAGAGACCACATTTTTTATGGCTTATTACTAGGTATACCCATTGATCTAGAATCCCAAGCTGGAAAAAAGGCACTGGGCTGCCTCTGGTGGCGCGCTTGGGCTGGGATTGGGTCGCCGGTGAGCACTTGGTGACATCCACCTTCGTTTCACATGGCAGGCGTGGCACTTGGCGACATCCACCTTCGTTTCACGTGGCAGGCGTGGCACTTGGAGACATCTACCTTCGTTTTGCGTGGCAGGCGTGGCACTTATGGCACTGGGCTGGCGCTGGTGGCGCACTTGGGCTGGGATTGGTCGCCGGTGATGCCGCGGCATTTTGCGTGGCAGGCGTGGCATCTGGCAACATCCACCTGCGTCTCACGTGGCAGGCGTGGCACTTGGCGACATCCACCTTCGTTTCATGTGACAGGCATGGTTTTTGGCAACATTTACATTCGTTTTGTGTGGCAGGCGTGGCACTTATGGCACTGGGCTGGCTCTGGTGGCGCCCTTGGGTTCGGATTGGTCGCCAGGGGTGGCACTAGTCGATATCCACCTTCGTTTCACGTGGTAGGCTATTTTCGTTTTTCGTGGCAGGCGTGGCACAGGCGTGGCACTTGGTGACATCTATCTTCGTTTCACGTGGCAGGCGTGGAATTTGTTGACATCCACCTACGATTTGCGCGGCAGGCATGGCACTTGTGGCACTGGGCTGCGCGGCACTTTGCGTGGCAGGTGTGGCACTTGGCGACATCCACCTTCGTTTCACGTGGCAGGCGTGGCACTTGGCGACATCCACCTTCGTTTCATGTGACAGGCGTGGCATTTGGCGACATTTACGTTCGTTTTGTGTGGCAGGCGTGGCGCTTATGGCACTGGGCTGGCTCTGGTGGCGCGCTTGGGCTGGGATTGGTCGCCGGTGACGCCGCGGCACTTTGCGTGGCAGACGTGGCACTTGGTGACATCCACCTTCGTTTCACGTGGCAGGCGTGGCACTTGGGGACATCCACCTTCGTTTCACGTGGCAGGCGTGGCACTTGGAGACATCTACCTTCGTTTTGCGTGGTAGGCGTGGCACTTATGGCACTGGGCTGGCTCTGGTGGCGCACTTGGGCTGGGATCGGTCGCCGGTGACGCCGCGGCACTTTGCGTGGGCACGCGTGGCACTTGGTGACATCCACCTTCGTTTCGCGTGGCAAGGGTGGCACTTGGTCACATCCACCTTCGTTTTGCGTGGCAGTCGTGGCACTTATGGCACTGGGCTGGCTCTGGTGTCACACGCCATCTTTGTCACACACTACTTTCACACAGCATCTTTCACACACCATCTTTCACACACCTTTGTCAACCACCATCTTTCACACACATCTTTGTCACACACCATCTGTCACACACATCTTTGTCAACCACCATCTTTCACACACAACTTTGTCAACCACCATCTTTGTCACACACATCTTTGTCACACACAACTTTGTCACACACCATCTTTGTCACACACCATCTTTCATACACCACTTCGTCACCCACCATCTTTCACACACCGCTTTGTCACACACCACTTTGTCACACACCATCTTTCACACACCATCTTTGACACACCATCTTTGTCACACACAACTTTGTCACACACCATCTTTGTCACACACCATCTTTCACACACCACTTCGTCACCCACCATCTTTGACACACCATCTTTTACACCACTTTGTCACACACCATCTTTCACACACCGCTTTGTCACACACCACTTTGTCACAGACCATCTTTCACACACCATCTTTCACACACCATCTTTGACACACCATCTTTGACACACCATCTTTCACACCACTTTGTCACACACCATCTTTCACACACACAACTTTGTCACACGCTCTCTTTCACACATCACTTTCACACACACCATCTTTCATACACAACTTTGTCACACGCACCGTCTTTCTTTGTCACACACCATCTTTCACATACAACTTTGTCACACACACAACTTTGTTTACTTCTGGATCCTCCACCACCTCCTTTGTCTTTCCTTCCTTCCCCGTCTCCGCTACAACATTTGGTGCTCATTTTTGGAAGAAGTTGCCTTGTGGGGTTATCCGGTCCTTAAATTTCATGAAAGCAGGTGCAGTACATGGGCACGGAAAATTATGTACCAGTGACTATCGGTATCACTCCAAAGGTAGGAAAACACTCAGGACATGAAAAGCAAATATGATGCTTTCAACATCCATTTTACCTTCAACTTGACATCCTGAAAATTGGTGAGTTCCGAAATATTTTCATGATCATCAACCCAGAGTGGGTTCTCAGTTTACCTTGTAGTTATTTTTTGGCATGAGAAACGATCCCCAAAACAGGTTCCATTTGCAGCTGAAGAGGAAATATCGTTCCCCAAAGGAAATACACCCCATTCAGTGAGTCTATTGGAGCTGCCTGACTTATGACCGTGCAAACACGTGGCTAGGCCGTACGTAAACGGCATTCCGCTGGCAGCGCGAACTTTGAAAAAAACTAATGGCGACCAATCCACAAAACCCGAACTCATGAGTCACCTGACTTCACTAGAGCAGATGCATTTTGCATCATCGTTTCCGCACTGGCAACACAAAAATTGTTGTGTAATTGAAGCGCAGTTTGCGCTGTGTAGTCCAGCGGAGAACTTGTCGCAGCACCGGGTTGTTTTTTATTGGATTCAATGGAGGATCCTGCAAATAATATATACATGTAAAAGAAAAAACGACTTAGGCCAATCCTCCATGATCTTAAAGTCTGATGACTCTATGCCGATTGATGATATAATAATGATATAATAATTCATGCTTAGACTCCTCAGACCCTGCCATTTAGTGATTGGTTCCATCCATTTAGTGATTTGCCCAATTTTGGTGTCTCCAAGAATGGGGAATGCGGGGATGCCCTAAAATTCCAATTGAATTGGGAACATGATGATCACAAACCCATGTAGTTTGTTTCTTCCCATCATCGTTGGTCTAATTTCTATAGCTCTCATCTTTTTGGGAGAAACCAACATCTAAAAATGTTCGTTATATTTACCCTCTGGTTATTTACTGTAACATAGCTATGGAAAATGACCCCAATCGAAATAGATGGTTTACCTAACTAAAAAAAACATGGTGGATCTTTCCATGGCAAACGATGTTCGTCATAACCAGAGGGCCGCTACACGAGTTCTCCCGGTCCCCCGGGCTCGGCTCGTGGCAATGCAGCTCAGGCAGCGTGATCCGGAAACGCGCACGCTTGGCGAGATCCTTAAAGATGGAGATGCGCCATGAGTTTGTTTGAAAATAGGGTGTAACATGGTATACCCTCTGGTAATTTGTTACAGTTTGCTATTGAAAATGGCCCAGTCGAAATAGTGGATTTACCCATGAATAATGGTGATTTTCCATAGCTACGTTAGTTTACCAGAGGGTAACATGGTATAACCTTAGTAACCCCCAGATTCCCAGATTTGTTCTGTAGTTTTTTATAGCAACTCGTTTGAAACCCAACGTTTTCGCGCGACTTGACAAAGCCCGTAGGTCGGCAGATGGGTCTTTTCAACATGACCTGGATATGGAGGTTTTCCATAAATGGGGATACCCCCAAGCGAGCATTGGATGGTTTATTTCATGGGAAATCCCAATCAAAAATGGATAACATTGGGGGTAGCCCTATTTCAGGAAACCTCCATATGAGGATATGAGGATATGCAAGAAACTTTACCCTCCGGTAATGTGGCACTGCAGAATCCCCGAGCCGTGAATGGAGGTTAAGGATTTCTGTGAAAATCCTTGAGCTAAATAGGTGATCTCGGTACCGGAGAGGGTATGTTGGATGCATGAAAATTTGATAGATTCTTGTAGAGTGTCTCAGCTGATCCAGGTAACTTATAATAACAGTTTTACTTCTGTTGTGGAAAAGTTGCTGAACTACAAGAAATCCAGACTTGGAAGGATCCAAGGTGACTCCATCCCTTTACATCCGATAGAGAATGACTTTAGTTGCCTGCATTACAAATCGATGCAATACATTTTTTTCGTTTCACAACTGGATCCAGGGAAGACTACTCCAAACTGATACGAAGTAATAAACAACAATATTATACTATAATATATTATATAAATATACATTTATTAATACACATATAGATCACATGGATTTGCACATTATTCCTGCAACAGTAGGGTATTATGAGAATCTATTTTCTAATCAGCCGGCTTCCTGAATAATGTTTTATCATATTATTTTTGAATATATCTATATAATATCACGAAGGATAGCTCCTGGGGGGCTACCTTGAACTTTACTTTACGGAGTAAAGGGGAAGCCCAGGAGCTTTGAGCTATGAACATTCACTACAGATTCACTACAGATTCACAGACATTGCCTTTCATTTTACCCCCTCAATGCATTGGATAGTTTGGTTCTGACGGCTTCATCAATCGCGGCTTCGTTCGGCTGTAGCAACGGAATCTCGGGTCGGCTTTACCGCGCAACTCACGTTTAACCGCCGGATAGACCATTTTTTAAATATCTCAGAAACCAATTTTATTATAGACATTTATTTCTTGATATTTCTTAAATCTTGATATTGAGATCTTCGAAAATACTTTTTATTAAAAAAAATATGCTAAAAATATAAAAAACAAAATAATAATAATTATTATTATTAATATATATTTATATAATATATTATATATTATTGAATTTTAATTTTATATATAAAATTTAAATGGTATATATTTGAAATTGATTTATATATTTAAATATTAATAAATTATAAAATATATATTTAAATAATATATATTATAAATTATAATTAAAATATATATTTAATAAATTAATTTAAAATATAATATATAATTATATATTTAATACAATATAAATTTTTAATTGGAAAACATTTTATTAGATTTTTTTTAAATTTGGATATTTTTACTAAATTATACTATATTTTTTTTTGGAAATAATTATTTTTTTTGGATTTATATACCTTTTTTTGGCTTTTATTTTTCTTCTTTCCTGCTTGACCTGGCCTTTTCCTAAATTATACCCCCTTTGGATAAATTTTCTAATTTTTATCTAGCCGTATGTACATCGAAATTCTTTTAGATAAAAAGATACTAGAGCTGGGCTAACATATAATTGGACAGTTTGAACTAATTTGGATACTCATAATTAAGGGTTAAAATCGTAGCGATTTTTTGCTTTTGAATCTATACTATTGGGCGAAACTCTTCAGCGGGATCGTAGCGATTGGGATTATACCTATGAGATTTATAATGATTTGTTGAATTATTTTAGAGATTTTTATGGGTTAAATCTATGTATTTTTGTTGGGTTCTTGGTTGGACATATTATATATTTGTTGAGGTTGTTTTATATTTAGCATATATGGGGGAATCGTCCCTTTGGTCATTCCTCTTATATTTTTTTTTTTTTGGATAGGAGGGAGGTTAATATTCTTTATTTGATGATTCGGGATGAAGAAGGGGTACGGTAATATAGGAAATTATATATTTCATGTTATGTTTAATGATGGCCCTGGGTCCTGCCTGTGTTTGACAATTTATGAATTAGGGGTCGTTCAGGGGGTCGTTCGGGGGGCCTTCCGGGGGCGTTCGGGGGGCGTTCCGGCGGCCGCCCGGGGGGGCGCCCGGGGGGGCGCCCGGGCGGACCCGCAGCGG
>Ga0126342_10011606_pt1 | contig 15730 bp, 16 predicted proteins | sample Cyp1metagenome_FD_92528 | JGI IMG/M metagenome (GOLD analysis project Ga0126342, IMG submission 92528) | Coral microbial communities from Lord Howe Island, Old Settlement Bay, Australia - Cyphastrea 1 metagenome | ecosystem: Host-associated > Invertebrates > Cnidaria > Coral ...
AAGATGTTACAAGATGTTACAAGATGTTACAAGATGTTACAAGATGTTACAAGATGTTACAAGATGTTACAAGATGTTACAAGATGTTACAAGATGTTACAAGATGTTACAAGATGTTACAAGGCAACAAACAACCCATGTCGCCTCAAAGTAAACCACGAGAGGAAGAGGCCACCAACCACTGTCGAAAGCGCATCCTAGAATTAAGCTGACACAGTGATCTTGTGTGTGAGTCAAAGCTTTGCGGCGATCTGCAAACACACTTCTGTAGCTTGTACCAACATATCAGATAGAGCCTGGACAGCACCAGGTTTGTTGCCTTTGGTTGCGTCAAGCTTCGTTGACAGTTATTACTCATGACTTCTGGCACGCACAGCACCCGTAACACCCGCGCAGCCACGCATACACCCATGCACGCAAGCACCCCCACAGCACCCACAGAACCCACAACATCTACATACAATAGCATCAGTGACAACGAAGTTATGGAAACCCCCAAAAGCCAGCTCAATATCTCTGAAGCAAGAATAGGACAGTCATTGAGAGACAGTTTGGAAAAGAAGAAAGAACACTTCTGTCAACTTCCTTCTGCTCATCTTGTGCGAGCACAAGATCAAGATACATTCGGATAGATGAAGACTTCTTGCCTCCTGGGCTGCAAGCAACGCATCCTCTGTCAAGAAACAGTAGGGCACGCCTCAGTGCAGGACCAAGACATCCAAGACCAAGAGACAGCAACTTCTGTCAGGTGCTTTGAAATCTGAAGACTTCTGAGGAGACACCGTGGTAAGTGCTACTGTCATTGTTGGAAAGGACTGCACCACTCACAACCTCGCTGTTGCTCAGACAGCTGGATGTAGTTCGTTTCCAAGGATAGAACATCTTTTGACCAATGGTATGACCAACTTCATAGCCTCTTTGTCCTGAGGGCGGACTTTCAGATTCCAGACAAATCATGACAAATCCAATTGATTGTGTTGTCAAAATTGTCAAAGTACAACCCAACTCTAAAAAGCGGTCCTCTCGCTGCGGACTATCTGCAAGGCAATCCTCTACCTCGAGAGGTTTCAAGTTTGCAAAACCGGTCGGAAAAAATGGAGAACGTACTGTTAAAAAGAAAGTAATTTGAAACGATTTGAGGTCTGTGGATGAATGTGTAATGTCTATGCCCCCTCTGCGCCACTGCCTGGTCCCTCATGTCTTCAGCATCAATGGCATTGCCAGCCTGAGCTTAGGATGAGTTCCGGATAGTTACCGTATGCTAGCGAAATGCTGTCTAGAAACGCCAAGCTTACAGGCGTACACTGAACGTAAACTCAGGCCCGAACCACAGCCGTGATCAGCTTCAGAAGTATTCGACCCGATGCCAAGTCGCTTCCAAAGTTGGTCACCTCCGCTAACTTAAAAACAAGAAATATCAAGAAAGCAGAGGAAAAGAAGACATCTGATATACATTGATATACTACATATACTGAAAGAATCTGAAAGATATGTTTCCCATTGTTTCCCCATATTTCCACTCGGGTCGGCACACCAGTGGGTTGGCCATCCTCCTGTGGAGCTACAGAACCAAAGACCTGCGCTGAAGCGATCGATTCCCATTTCCCAAAGGAGGGACTTGCCTCAGTGACTCTTGACTGGTCTTGCCTCAGTGAACGCAAAACTTAGCTATGACTTAGGATGTCTCGTTATGACAGTATGACCCTAAAATATTGGGCAAACATCGTTTATAACCCTATGTAGTCTGAAAGTGTACACAACCGTGACTCTTATATACCGCATCTCGCACATCACTTAGGTATGACTCTATGACTTAGTATGTCTCAGTACAACAGCGTGCTGAGCCTGCAGGTTCACCCAGCGGCGCAAGATTTCCACTAAGGACTCAGGCGTTCAGGTGTGGGCAAGGCTGCAAGGAAGAAAAAAAGAAAGAGATGAAGAAAGTGAAGCTGCAATGCAGTTTGACATGTTTGACTTTGAATGGTGCTTCATTGTAGCATCCATTTCGAAACCAGTTCAGGGAAATTCGTTGCTTGTGGCAACAAAAGGTACGGTCTCTTCAACAAAAATCTCTTCCCGAAGCTAAAGCCACTGCCAATCTGCTCAAGCTCCAGATGGTCTCATTTGCAACACACAGCCTTCAAACAAAATGCGTCGGACTATGTCGAACTGTCAATTTGTGTCAACATGTCAATTCTGGTGGTTGGATGTGACCGTTGTGACCCTCTCACTCTCTTTGTATCTTAAGTCTAAGTCGAATATAAGATTAGGCAAGCAACAAAATGTGACGATGGGTCACCATGTTTCTACTGCTGACAGAGTTGTAAGTTGTAAAGTGCTGTCCTGGACCGTTGGTTGTTTGTTTGCATCTTGTAAGATCCTGTAAGAACTGTCCGCATGGTTCTATCCACATCCGGATGAGTTCTCCTTAGTCCTTAGGCTTGCTGATTTTTTCTGTGTTCGTCCGTGTCCTAAGATTCGAACTCCATGCAGCACCCTCATGATCTTTCCACCAGAAGATTGGCATTCATTTTCGTTAAATCTCAAGCTAACTTCATTGCAAATTGTTCCATGGTGAAAGTAACGATTCTGGACTTGACTTTCATGTGGTAACGGGTTTCTCATGCGTTTCGTGAAGGGTCCAGCCAAATCAAGACATTACACTGCGTGTACAGTACACAGTGATCAGATTGTATGTAGATTGACAAGGAAACAGGAAACAATGGCAAAGAAATCCTATCCCAGTTCCTTGATCCTGTCTCCACCGTCACTAGTTTGGCAACGTATTCTCTAATATCGACGTTGTCGCAGGCACACATCCACCCTTCATAGGGACAGCTCCTAGTTGCAGTTGTAAGAACATGTCTTCCACTGCAATGCCATTTTGATCATTTTGCCATAAATATGGGATAATGCGAACTCGCATAGCAATACTTGTGCAATGTCAATTTGTAGATAAAATCATACATATATAATCATATAATCATATATATATAATCATATATATAATATATATATATAATATATATATAATCATATATATATATAATATATTATATATATAATATATAATATATATATAGAATTATATAGACTCGACGGATCCATCTTAATTCAATTCGCAAGACTTCTGTGCACTATAAGTACACTTCACAAATGACAGGTCAGAGGTCACAGGTCAAGACCATTCAAGACTTTCTCACCCTAGACCTTGTAACGATTGTAACACCTTGCACATCTTGCAAACACACGCAAAGTGTTTCATCCTTTTCCATACAATTTTGGAGCAAAGTCAAAGTGTTTCTGTCCGAGCCTGGAGAGATCAAACATATCGGCAAAAGCGACTCTGCCGGCCACATCTTGGAACCTCAAACTCCACTCCGAATCACTCCGAGTCACTCCGAGGCACACTCTGCTTGACACCAACATTGACCAACATGATTCAAAATCTGAACCTACTGACATGGCCCTTCTTGAACTAGTTTGAAAAGTAAACAATACGAATCAAGGCAAACGTCCTATGCCAGTGCAAGCATATGTAAGCATGACAAGTATATCAGGAATCAGTATATCTCACAAGAGAAACGACGTGAAACGACACAGTCGAGCCAGTCGAGCTAGATCGACCAATTCCATATTACAATTATCACAATTATTACAATTATTACAACGTAAATGTAAACATTCTCCACCCTTCTGAATCCCTGTCAAATTGACTCAGTTTCAAGATGTTTCAACTATTGCAAAAGGTGCAGCTACAACGATACAATGCTAAACAATGCTCTGGTGCAAAGTGGCTGTTTCGGTTTCAGCTAAAGCCTGGTAAAGACTGGCCTAGGATCTCATGAGCTGTTGGGCCATCATAATGCACATATGGCATATGGATCAGGCTCTGGCATGTGCATGATCTTCGCCATCGGATATTGGATCTCCAAGGCCTCTCCAGAATATCCAATGAATAATTATATATATATTATATATAATTATATAATATATATATATATGAAATTATATGAATATATATATATATATTATATAGAAATTGTTAGTGATGTATATCTACAACGTAGAAGTAGGATGCATTTCGAACGCCCATGGCCCATCGCCAACAAAAACTCCACAGCGCACCCGCTTCCGAGAATCTTCTAGCCTGGTCGTCACGCAAGTGGCAGCACACCATGGAGTCCATGGAGACACAGTGCACACTGCAGTCTGTCACAGTCTGTCAGTCCTCTCTAAATTCGCAGATGCGAATACACCAACCAAACAACTGCAACTGTACACTCACCTGGGCAAATCTGTCGGCAGAATGACTTGCCGCCGGCTTCCTAAGTCTCGGTATGTCTGGACTCTTGAAGTGCTCCAGCAGCAGAATATTCTTTGTAGAAAACGCCAATTCATCTACAATCAAATGCACAAATTGAGGGGCAAGCGTGGGAAGCGATCCTGTGAGCGTTAGTCGCAGTGTGAGTCTGTCAAGGTGCTTCACAGTTTCAGGATGAGGCAACTAGGGACAGCGAAACCGGAGAGCCATTCCGAATCGTTTCCCAACCTTCTCATCAATGTGGAGGGCCTGGTCCTTCGGAGTGTACTTTGACAAGAATTTGACAACACGCGCCTGCTGTACATCCTTTTACTTGTGAGATCTTGTGAGTGTAACGCAAAACAAATCCACTTGTAGTATCTTGTAGCAAAAATCTATGTCTATGATATATGTATCTCGCAGTGCACTTGTCATCGCCTCAGCAAGCGATTGGGCTTGCATCATGCTTCTGATTCCTGGAGCCTGGAGCAATGAGCAGAGTTCATATTCACCATATTTCGGAATATTATTGATATATTTAGTAACATGTAGCGCCAAAAGCGCTTGGGTCTGTTTCGGGTGGGAGGAACCCTTCTAAAAGTCACCACTACAAGCGTCATGTTTGGCGGTTTGGGGTCTTAAAGACTGACATTGGAATAGATTGGAATTGGCTCACTGCGATCCGATCAGCTTTCCAACATTTTTTGGAAAGATGGGAAAGCATGGAAAAGCCAGGTGTTCGATGGAGTTCATATCTTGAAGAACCACATGGCAATTGCTGGCCTCCCGTAGGAAAATAGAACACAAAGAGCTCCTGAGTGGTCCAGGAGGAGAGGGAGCCATTTCCCTCTGGACAAAGCTTCATTCCAGACACTGTCAGTACTGAGTCATTACTGGCATTAGGCTAGTCACTTGAGGCAAGCGAGTTGGCCAGAAAGGATGTCAGTCGCTTTCATCACGAACCTATGGCCGTGTTGGAGAGGCTGGATGTTGATGGATTTTGCTGGATTTTGCTGCATGCTGAAACTGAAGCAGGGTTGTGGTGATGGTTGATGAATGTTGATGAGAACACCTTGGACAACTGCTTGTCAGGTGACGGCAGGGGAGTGGCCTATTGATCAACATTGGCGACAGCGAACTGAAGTGGTCCAGTGCAATGGCCTTGGACATTCTGGGTGCGTTGCTCGGAGTCCTTTCACTATGAAGTGTTTATGCATTGATTTTTGTTGTCATCTTTAATCAAATCAACACATCGCCGCTTCTATTGCAAAGGACACTTGTCCTGAAACCCCTTTTGTCAGGGCAAGGTTGTTGTCCAAGGCAAGGTCACAATTGTCAAGGAACAACTTGAATTTCCTTAGGCCGAATCCTTGTCAACCAGAATCTGAGCAATATAAAAGACTGGGTAAATTGTGTAAATCAAATAAATGAACTGGGTCGCTTGCGACTCGATGCTCAGTGTCCTTCCTTTTCACGGCAAGACGGAAAGAGGCAAAGCATGGCACTGCCAGGTCTTTTCCCCCCATTTTGAATCTGTTTGAATCATGCGGAACAGGGGTTCAGGCTCATCCAATGCTGCAAGCTCAGCTGGATCAAAGAAGTTGTTGTTGTCCCTGAGCACAATCGTTCTGGTGCATTGCAGAATTTGGGTTGCAAAGGCGCAGATCTCTGTCGAGGAAATGATGGGATTTTTGACCGTGTATGCATGTGGTGAATCAAATGATGCAATATGACATGACCTGCATCATCTGCATTTGGAATGTCGTAATTAGTGTCTCTGCATGCAACGCATCACATGTCTCATTAGGTTTCCTCTATGCCGTCACAACCTGACAGTACGCACCAATCGGCCTGAAGGCGCGCAGCAACGTGTAGAGAATTGTGAGAAGTTTTCCGTCCTACGAGCTCTCGAGATAAGAATGATAATGAATAATAATGAGACAAATCTTTGAAAATGTCTGAGAAGTTGACATCCGCAGAAAAAACATGTGGTTCCAAAGGAAATCTCGAACAGAGCGGAGAAAATTCCCAAGGATAATTCTACTGATTCTACTGGCATGTCTAATGTTTGTCAAACTTTGCGAAGGTCTTCTAAGTGTTTCCAGACTCGTTGCTCCTTGAAGTGCTCCTCAAAGGATGATGTCTGCACCAAAGGAAACGATCGGACTTCAAAACACCTGGGCTGATCTCTGGTTTTTCTTGCTTTTTCCCCACATCTTTGTGTGGGGTTCTTGTTTTTGGTTGTGCACTCCCGCCTGCCTCCTCCTGCCTCCCGCCGCCTCCCACACTCAACTTACTCACACACAACTTACCCGCACACAACTTGTCAACACACAACGTGCTCACACACAACTTGCTCACACACAACTTACTCACACGCAACTTTCTCGCACACACAACTTGCCCACACACAACTTACTCGTACACAACCTACTCACAAAACTTAATCACACACACAACTTGTCCACGCACAACTTGTTCACACACCATATACTCACACACCACATACTCACACACAACTTGCCAACACACAACTGACTCACACATAACTTGCTCACACGCAACTTGCCAACACACAACTTACTCACACACAGCTTGCTCACACACAACTTGTCCACACACACACACACACCTTACTCGCACACAAGTTACTATGCTCACACACGACTTGACCACACACAACTTGGCCACATCGACCTTCACTTCGCGTGGCAGGCGTGGCACTTGGCGACATCGACCTTCACTTTGCGTTTCATCGACGTGCATTCTGCGTGGCAGGTGTGCGTCACTTTGCGTGGCAGGCGTGGCACTTGGCGACATCGACCTCCACTTTGCGTGGCAGGCGCGGCACTCATGCTGAAGGGTTCATGCCACCGTGACGAATCCAGCATTAATCACACACTTGCTCAGAACAGTCATTGCGAATTCTGATGTGGAATGCATCTGACGTGCACAAACACCAACGATTAGGTGACACGAAGAATGTATATTCATAAAAATACATACACGTATAATCACAGTACATGTTGACCATACAAAACAACAGCAGTAAAATATAGGTCCCCCCTGCTGCGACTTATATGCGCCCAGGGCGGGACTATACATATAATATATATATATATAATGCAGGTACGTTTTCACAGGAACATTGCAGCGTCTTCATTGGCCGCTGACTGCAATGTTCCCCAGCGGACCCCTGCAGTATAAAGAAGTTTTACATCTATGCAGATGGTACACACACACACTCACTTCTGTCCCAGACAACTCCTTGACACACAATACTTGGACACACACTGACCCACGCAATACTTGCACAAACAGCATTTTTACGCCCGCTCCTCTTCCACACCACTCTTTCACCCACAGCAATTTCACGCACGACTCTATATCACACACACCACTTTTACACACCTTTACACACACTCCTTTCACCAACAACACTTTTACACGGAACTCTTTCGCACACCTCACTTCGATATGCATTTCTGCACACCGATCCTCCACCATCTCTTGTCTCTTTCCTGCCTTTCCCATCCCATCTTCACCTTTCTTTGGCTACTTGTTGGAAGAAGTTGATGTGGGGTTATCCGGTCCTTTAATTACGATGTCTTGGTGCTTTTTGACATCCAGCAACAACGCCTTGGAGAGTATTCAATACAGCATAGAGCACGCATGGATCCCATGAAATGCTGAGGGAGGTGTTTTCGATGTCTTGCACCTGTTTCACTGGGCGTGAATCCCTCAATAAACCCCACCACATCGCCATGATGCAAGTACCCAGTTCGTCCCGAATGCTGTTTACCGGACCATACCGGGCCTGAAAAATTCCAAAGCATGGCCCTCATTTGAAGAGCTGCAAATAGCAGCTACAAATATATCCATACTTCATGTTGATGCAGAAGTGGAAGAAAAATCGAGCAGCCCTGATGCTCGTCCTTGAGTTATTTGAGTCATTTGATTTTATTTCAGATGTAATGACTTATGCGCTGCAGGCCTCATGGAATACTTTTGGCTATCTGTAGCTTGCCAGTTTTGCCTGCATTGTCATGTGTGAAACACACTTGCAGGCAGCTGGAAAACTTGACTGCAATGACTTCAAAGACTTCAAATTGAATGAAACACCGAAACACTAGATGAAGAGAAGCTAAATGGAGCTAACTGTGTGCGACTAAAAATCTCAAGGCATTGGTGAAGCTACAGCCTGCTGTCTTCCACATCACCGGCTGTCAGCAAGCTAGAAGCCTTTGCAAACCCAAAAATGTTGACATCCCTTGGTGTCGCTTGGTGAGACTAGGTGCTGGATGGCGCTGCGCGCTGGATTCCAGTTTCGGAAAACAAGAGTCGCTGAGGTACAAGCTCGGTGCTTGGTTTCCATGATGACGCCTGTGGCGCTGCTACTTGCATACTTGTTCCCCACCGTTCATCCAACTCATGTCACACCCATTTCATACTCCTGCATATCTCACATGAATGTCACATAGCTATCTGCGACACATCCGATGATTGAAGGAGTCATGCTACTCGAAAACTGCGTATTAATATGCACGCGCAAACACACACATGAGCAATGTCTCAAGTCTTCTGGTGGCAGCACTGTGTACTTCTCATGCTTCAGGCACTGCATCGAGGCAGGCGCAATTAATCCACCGACATAGAATCTCCTTCAATTCACGTGTTCATGTGCTGGTCAGAGAACTCGTCAATTGCAAGCAAAACACTCACTTCAGTGCTTTTGTGCAAGCCGGTCTCACACTAGCTCATGCAAAATGCATGCTCTAGTCCTCGCAAGGCAAGTCGACGATATCCTGCAACATGGAACTGCAGAGGCACTCTGGCTTAGAGTCGAGTCACGGAAAGCGCCTGGATGGTGTCAGATGCCTCCATTGCCAGGAAGAGTACATCCTGAAACACAGACTATATACATCAGACAAATACTGTATATATACAGAGCATATAAGCACTATGCGGAGCGTCTTTGCAAAAAGGTCCAAAAAATCACGCTGGCAACTTGCACCTGCTTTCATGTCTGACAGCTGGAGTCCAAGTCGTGTTCGTGGAGCCAGATTGTGCAATGGTTTATTCTTGTTGTCTCATGCAGTGTACTCCAAGTTGTGATTCACCAGCAAGATCTCTTGGACAGGAAGGCTCCTTGGACAGCATCTTCTGCTTGCAAAGCATTTTCTCCGTCATGCTGAAGTTGGCCAGGAAGTCCATGAAGGTCTCCAAACGCAAAAATGGTCCCTGTCTACACTAGGCTATACATGCCTATACTGCCTGAAAATTCTGTGTCGTATGTGTTTGCTTGTTTGTGTTTGGTGTTGTGTTTGTGGGTTTGTGTGGCATCGTGCGCACAAAGTTTGCAACTGATCGCAAAGCTACGCGCCACCTGCATGAATAGGTGGAGGACACGCCTTGGCTGCGTCGCGCCACAACACGTGATTCACAATGTCTTATTCTTCAAAAGTGTGCCTTGCATCAGCGGGAGACATCGTGTTCAACCTGATCAAGCGAATCTTTAGAATTGACCAAGTGATGGAGTTCCAAGTACTTACCTTCCAAAGCATGCGAAGCCTGAAGTCCACCCTGCTCTTGTCTTCTTGAGCGGCTTGGAGTTTGCGTGTCTCGGAAGCACACCGCAGGTTCCATGTTCTTGTGAGCAGTGGCACTCGTGGTACGGTACCCTTTGCTCTACTCGGTGGTACAGACACAAGCTGTGGATCTGAAACAGCTTCTGCATGTTCTTAAGAAAATTGAAGAACCAATGATGCCTCCCATGGACGACTCCAGCCGAGCTTAGGTGCCGGCCATGAAATAACTCACCTCCGGAGCAACACAAACGACAAGCGAGACAAACATCTTAAAAATTTCAAAGCCATGCTAGGCAGAGCACCTGCGTCGCTGCACTGAGGAAAAGACTGTTCTGTCCGACTGTTGTTCTTCTTCGAACTTTTGTCGCCTGTCCTCAAGCGTTTGCTCAAAACTGCATCCTGTTGTGTAATCCCATGCGCAGCATGCGGGAAAATCTCAACCACCATTAAGTGCAAAACGTGTAAAATATCAAACATATCGTATACTGGTAGATGATATTGTGTATCGTGTTTATATATATATATATATATGTGTGTGTGTGTGGTGTGTAATTATATATATAATTATATATATATTGCTTTACTCTCGGCCAGCTTTATTGATTATATTGATACATTTATATGTTGTCTCCTGATGTCTTTTGTATTTACATGGCCGCAAGTCGAACGCCGTGATGCATTTGTATTGCCTGCCTGTGCCTCCTGATGGCGAACCCCGAGCATTCGAAGGTGTAGCTTTTTGACGTTGAGTTCCTGTGAAGGCTAAACATCGGAAAACCATAGAAAACTACAGTCTTGACGATTCTTATCCGAGCTCATGACCATGCAACATTCAAAATACAGACCTCCCACAACAAGTTCATCCGATTTTATCCAAGCCAGCACCAATCCAGATTCAGCGTTTGCATGCTCTTACCCTCATCCAGTGATCCGTCTCCTCCTTTCTGCGCTCAATTTGTAGAGATACAGCCAGGTGACTCCAGCTGGTAAAGAGGATGCCCAGGTACTGCACGTTGCAATGGACAAGCAGTGACAAGCACTGATTTATGCACACTGCGCAGGCCTCGCGATTGATCTTCAGAGAAGTCTCCACTTTCTGCATTTGTTCCAATTCTATAAGTTCCTGTGCAAAATCCAAGTCATCCAACAGGCGGCACCGGCTCAAGATGCTGGAAAAGTCCTCTTTCCGCTGATACCGCCAAAATGCAAACGCCCAGCCTCTTCACATTGCACATGGACAAAAGAAGCACAAGCTGATAAAAGCTGGAACACAGCCAAGTTCAACGGCGCCAGGGACTGGACCATCTGCAAAACCACCAGTCAGCTCCTCTGCAAAAAACAAAGCAACAAAACGTAACCAGCTACGACATTCCAAAACGAGAACCGAAAATTAACTACGAAACGCTAGGGCCGCTAGGTGACAGGTGGTTGCAGACGGACTATACAAGTTTACAAGCCATCCGAAGCCATCTCACAGGCTCAGATAGTCTCAGGGTCGTGCCCGGACCAAGCCCATGATGTTGTAAGCAGCACTGGCGGGATGGACGATGGAGATTGAGATGGAAACATTCACAGAATTTGGCAGAAGTCAGTGCCTGGTCTGAGCATCAAGGCTTTCATGGATCTCATTGGTCCATCCTAAGAACAACAACCATTGTTTGGATTTATCAGAAATCGTTGAATGATTCTGAATGATTCTTTTCTGAATGATTCTTTAGATTTATTGAGTTGTTTCTCGAGCTAGTAATCTTCGTCAAGTTTACCATTTGGTGCCGTGCGCGCTTGCTGAACAAGTTGGCTGCAATGCCACCTGTCACAGGTGTCTCAATCTGTGGTGCCCCTGAAAGCACTGAGTTATAAACTGCAAATGACAAATGCCTGCCACTAGTCGCCTTTCAATGCTTGTAGCACTTTCATGTAATAATTACTTTGCAAGCATGCGTCAAGACAGCAACGAACGTACAAAGATTCCCAAATGGTAAAGCTAACGATCAATGAGTCAATAAGCGTACAATTTAATGGAATTAATCGGAATTAAACAGAAACCATCAAGAAACCATCACCTTTGATCTGAAATGAAATGGAACTGTGCCTTTGCACGTTGGAGGCAGCCACCAATGGAAGGACTCCATCGGATTTTCCATCGTGGCCTCAGCAGGGAGCCCTTTGAGGCGTTCGAGCCTTTCAGCTGGAGTGGTAGGTTCTGGGCATTTTGGACAGATTTAGACAGTATGTATAGACAGTATGTATAGACAGTATGTATATGTATATGTCCACAATTGTACAAATACACTCACTCGTAGAGATGTAACAATATGATATATTATACAGTATACAGTATACACAGTAATATTATATTCGGTGTTTTGGATATTTGGCTGTATTTGACTGTCGCTTTCAGATAGTCTCGGCCAACCTGTATGTGAGTCAGAGCTTTATTTTTCTCAGTTCTGCTGTTGCTGCGAGTTTCTGCCTCACATCTCCCTTACTTCCCATGGGTGCATGCCTGCGGTCAGCCTTCAGTGACAGAAGGTAACAGTGCTCTATCAGTGATCTATCACAGCTCGAGGATTGTGCGGACAGTTGGAGCCTTTGAAGGACGAAGGCCAGACCTCACAGCCGTGTTTTTTTCGTTTTTAAACGCCGTCTTCAAGTCTTTGAACAAAGACTTGAATGTCTCTGGCCAGTCTACTAAGAAAGTTCAAAAATGCAAGTTCAAGCTCTGCCACAGTCAAAGATTGTTTATAGGTCAATTGCTGCGTCATGTTTTGTCTGTGTCTGTTGCTCTGGGTAGCAAACCTTCGCGTCCACATCTCTTGTGCTGACAGACGTGGCTGAGGTGTCTCCTGCCATAGGGCATTTCACTGATGTTGAGGACCTGACCTTCTCCGCTTCCATGCAATGCCATGCAGCATCATGCAGCATAATGCTTGGCTGTTGGACTTAAATTATATGTGAATCATATAGTTCCACAGGTGGGTTCTGCCAAATGAGAAATGACAGGCCTTCAAATGCCACTGATTCACTGCCACCTCAAAACAACAGATTGTCTTTGGCCTCATACTGCTGCACGAGAAACCGAAACATCTGAGTGAATGGCAATGTCGCACATTGCTTGGGCAGCATCCCTGGGATTAGAGTATGATTTATGCTGAAAGCAAGAGCAGAAGAAAGCTAAGGAAATATTCACAATGCATGCTTTCCGTCTGATGCCACGCCTGTCAACGCCAACGCTATCCTCGACTAAAGCGACAGAGTGACCTTGGCCGATCTTGCAATTGTCAAACATCAACCAGAAGCGAAGTTGAAGAACTTCCCGCAAAAGTGTTTCTTCTGTGCTCATTTCTACGGTATGGAAATGTGTGGAAATGTGTGGAAAGGAGTCAGGAAAAGCGTATTATGGGCCGTATGGGTGAAGTTCAGAATGAGCTCCCAGCTTGCTTCTTGCATGACCATCTGCCGCATCTCTTCCGAGGCAAAAATCGAAGGCTGGCGAGCACAGCAATTGTTCATGCAAAAACAAGAGCTGCACCTCTAGAAAAAAATATTGAATGGGGCAACACCACCCCAAGGGCTCTTGCAAGGCCATATAATGATACACTGGCACTAGGAAGACTAGGAAACTTAGCAGCTTGGGAGTAGATGGGTCTTGGGATCCCTGTTATTCAGCCTCCAACAGGTCAACAAGACTCTTCAACAGCCAGGTCCTGGCAGAGGCTTGGGATGGATCCGAGAACATTGTGACAGACTCGTTTCAGAACCGTTTCACATTGGCTTCCACAAAGCTCCCCAAATCTCCACAAGTCCACAAGTACACAAGCACACCGACAAGACGCACAAATTTGGCCTTTGCTGCATCATATATATATAAGTTATATATATATGTTATACATAAGTTATATGTAAGTTATACATAAGTTATATGTAAGTAGATATGTTTCGACCTGGTCAAGCCTCCGAGCTGGAACGCTTGTGTGAAACATATTTCGAAGAAAAAAAAACGGCAGTATTTGTAGTGTGTTTATGTGTGTTTCATGTGTTTTCCCCGCGCCTGTGATAACTTGGTGGGTGTTGTGGATGTCTTCCAGGGCTGACATCCAGGACATCAAGCAGTTCGGATGCCTCAGATTCGACATCGAGAAGACAGCATAGACAATACAGTGATAGATTCAAGTGTAAATCCAGACCAAAGTTTCCAGTGGTCAACCCCACAGCACATGTTATGTCTGGGCAGTGGACCAGAAGCTTCAACAGACTGAAAGCCATCTTTGGTTTCTTCAAGTAAGTGTCAGCACCCTGACATTGGCCAAATCATCACTGACAATAATCACTATACATAACTCCACTTGTTTCTCACTCTGCTTCTCAGTTTGCTTGACATTGAAGAAGAGTATCCGTCTGACAACCAGTCCGCTAACATCGGAATAAGATGTTGCCCCATGTTGCCCCTACTTTTGCAAAGGTATGTGTTGTACGAAAGGTGCGCAAGCATACTCTGAGCAAGTACATTCAAAAAAGCTAGGAAAGTTCTGCAAGCAGTTTGGGGAATGTCTCGTTAAGTGTGCTTTCAGCACGGAAATGCAGCCCCAGCATATTCTATGCCGGAATCCTTGGTTAACATGAGCAGTCAGGTTTGTCATTTCGCGCTGTGATGTGAATCCGTGGCATGAAAGGAATGTTCAAAAGCGGCGATCGGCAGAGCGGATTCGCTGTTTCTGGTCTGATCATGATGGAAGAGAATAACTCAGGAAACAAACAATGCCTACAGTAGGTGCTTATTGTGTGCGGATCGTGCATCCTTACCATTACAGCGCGTTTGCTGCCCTTGGCATTTAAATTGTAGCATAGTAGAGAAAATCAGAGAACTTGGAAGGATGGAACGGCAATTTGCAACCTCCTGCTGCTAAATCACATGGGGTAGCGCGTGTGTAACTTTCGTTTGGAATCTATGGATACTGGTGGAGAGCGCTGTAAACTGTATTCTGAAAAACTGTCTGCGAATGTATGTTCTGATATGTTTTATGGGTTCTGATTCCTCTTGGCAAGTATGCATAGAAATATGTAAATTGTACGTATATTCTCCGTGAATATTCTCGGTGGCAGATGGTGGCAGCATGCTCTCTGCAAAATGCATTGGGTGCCTGCAGCTGCTTTGTCTAAAGAAACGGGATGATTTCAGCACGAAGCACACCCCATACACCTTGAGGTCTTTCAATATGGCAAGGCCTGAAATTAAACCTCAGTGCGTGCCACGGCATTCATTCAGTCGGACAATCTGCAATGTCTGCAGTGCCTACGTTTGGATTCTCCAAGTCGAAAAAACTATGGCACTGGCGCAGCGCAGAAGTCTGCCCCCCTTCCAGCCAACCTTTGAGACACTTTGAGACTGAGCAGTGCCAACCACCTTCTCCAAGCTGTCTGACGATTTTCGCCAAAAGTGCGAAATGACTGAACTGTTGACATTATTGCTTATTTGTCAGCTCATTTGCTGAAAGCAGTTCAGTATCAGGCGGCTTACTGCAGCCGCCACCTGCAGGCTCCATCGAGACCGCGTCAGGCCTTTAAATCCATTTTAAAAAAAGAAATGACCTAATTTTCCCGAATGCGTAGCAAGGGTTCCCGTTTCACTCTGGGGGTCTGGGGGTTGGAGTGTGTTCGCTCGACGTTGCGTCCGCGTCCGCAACCGTTCGCAACCGTTCGCAGCCGTCCGCAACCGTCCGCAACCGTGCGCAACCGTCCGCAACCGTTCGCGTGAGGACCGTATGGCCGTGCCTATGGGAAGTTTTACAGAGGTGGTCCTTTTTGGAGGTTTCAGACGTCTGGTTGCTTCGTTTCGCGT
>Ga0126342_10011607_pt1 | contig 15730 bp, 15 predicted proteins | sample Cyp1metagenome_FD_92528 | JGI IMG/M metagenome (GOLD analysis project Ga0126342, IMG submission 92528) | Coral microbial communities from Lord Howe Island, Old Settlement Bay, Australia - Cyphastrea 1 metagenome | ecosystem: Host-associated > Invertebrates > Cnidaria > Coral ...
AGCCAGCAAAGCCGCACACTGTTTTTGTCTTGAGCCATAAAGTCATGGATATACAAAGTACACAATCAGGCGTAACTTTACAGGGAGGTAAAGGATACTATACATAAGCTTCATGTAAAAATAATATATAATTTAAAAAAAAAAACTGCCATTCATGGCGACCATTCCAACATCTTCCAGCATTGCTGGGAAGGGTCAATTTTGGCATCGTACCCCGGCCACATTGGAATCAGCTTTTCGGCTTTTCGACTCTCAACTGGACCGGGTTCAGAGTGTTTTTCATGATTCAGAACTTAGGCAGAGCGTTGTGAACATGTTCAAAAAAAACAATGATACCCTCTGATTATTTAACATAGCCATGGAAAATGGCCCATTTATAGATGGTTTGTTATTAAAATGGTGATTTTCCATGGCTATGTTAAATAACCAGATGGTAATTGTATTTCTTTCTAGATAGGATCGGTTGACCTTGGCTAAAACGGGATCACGCACTTGTGTCTGTGGTTGACATTTATGCGGTTGTTGCTCAATCAGCTGGTGTTGGAAGTACGTCCTTTTCGATCATGGTCACCCACCCTAAGCCAACACATCCAGACTAAGATTTTGAGACATCTCAGGTAGCTTCCACTTTCATCCATTCGGCTTGTCCGAAACTTGGGCACCACAAATGGACTGGTTTAGAATCCATCATATTTTGCCCGGTACCTAAAATCGCCTGTTTTCAAGGACAGGGCCATGGTTCCACTATGTCCCACTATGTTCCACTATGTTCCATCGATTCCAGAGCCATAGATTTCGTTTCATCAGTTCCGGTGGAAGGACTGGCCTAAACATTTCTTGTCCCTGATATATTCCCTGATCAAAGACGAACTTTTATATCTTCTGTCTTGCTCCAAAATCAACTGCTCAATTGGATTGGTTGCGTCTCAAGTTTCAACTGATCTTGTGTTAAACAATGCGCAGGCGCTTCAAACTTGGTCCAGGTGCCCGCCTTTTTTGGGCGATCAATTTGTGACTGTGAGACCGACTATCCCATCCTTAGGCGTTGCCGAGGAACAATCTTGTCCTTCAAGCCCTGCCAATCCCAGCGTCCACTGGGCTTTCGCTTCCTCGTGCGCCGGTTCCAAATCGGGTCCATCGGTGCCATCGCTTTCCGGGGGATCTTCGGAGCGCAGAAAATCTCATGTCGTGATTTCATGTGCATGATTTCTATCTTGAGTTAAGTTCAGTGAACCAACACCAACATATCATCCATATCATCCATATCATCCATATCATCCATGCATCTGGATTTTTTATGTGCGTGCTCTCTACTCATTCTGACCAGGTCTTGCAACCAGGTTCAATCCAGGGATTCAATGATTCCATCAGCCCCTTTTGCAGAGACACTGAACGATTTTCCCAGGCTTTCCAAATTTCCCAGGCTTCCCAAAAAAAATATGCTGCCATTTTGTTGGGAGAAACATCTCTTTTTCTGTTGTCCAACCAGGTTTTTGTCGAAGAATCCAGAGGTCAAACTGCAGCTGGCCCTTGCTTGCTGGGCTACCTGGCCCAGAGAATCGGATCAGTCCCTGATGCGAAAATGGATGAGAATCGATGGGAAGATGATGGTAAATTGATGGGAATATGATGAGAATATGATGGCAAATTGATGGAAATTTGATCGGAATATGTTGCCAAAGCTGTGTGTGGTGAGAATATGTGAGAATTAAATCATTCGTTGAAGTCATAAAGGTAATATGATGTGAGCAATTCTATTATTGCATAATTCCATTCATCACCGATCTTGTATAGCAATTTCTTCGGCACTTTGACTCACTTAATTGCTATCCCATAGGATCCATGTATGCTACATATGGTAACATTTACCATCAATATACCCCCAATGTTAGCATATATACCAGCACCATGGATCCTATGGGTATTGGTATTCTCCCCCCACGTGATCCGCCGCACACCTGGGTAGGTCTCATAGGGCCCCTGCAGCTCCGCAAGTTCACAGGAGGCCTCGCAGGCGGCGAAGTAGATGGTCTCGAAGATCTCCTCGTTCAGCTCCCGCGCCTCATCCTGACGGGCAAAACGAATGACTGGTTGGTGGTTGAGCCGCTCCCTACCCTCGTCCATTAACTATAGTTACCCTCTGGTTATTGAAAATGGCCATTGAAATAGTGGATTTACCCATTGAAAATAGTGATTTTCCATAGCTATATACTGGTTGGTGGTTGACCTACCCCTCTGAAAAATATGAGTTCGTCAATGGGAAGGATGACATCCCATATATGAAATGGAAAATAAAAAATGTTCGAAACCACCAACCAAATGATCATGTATCATTCACACACCAAAAAAAATGGATGGTGACATACCAGTGCGGCAGAAAATGTCACGAGAGTTCATATGAAAATTCATGAAGACTGTGCTTCCTGATGTTCTTGTGGTTTTGTGCAGCTTAGATTCAGATCCATACCCATGCCCGCACCTACCTGCATTAACCCATCTGCATTAACCCATTCTAATTCCCATCCATTCTGAATGGTGATATCAGTCATGTGGTGATCTCTCTACTCTATCCAGAGGCTCCTACTGAGAAGCAACGATCATAGCAAATCGCAGGAGGTTTGGATCCACTGTACGCTGTATCTACAACACCTATCTGACCTATCTCCAGCCGCCCCAAGTCGCATCAAGTTTCACTCTCGAAGGGCAGTTTCATCATGAGAAAGGCATCAGCAAGACCTGTGGCGAATGCCCAAGACAAGGGTGTCATTCACATTTTGTGCTGCATTGAAAAATCCACCAGCACAGTCGTTCTGTGCCTTCATTTTTCGAAAGGCAAAACATGACATCTCTTTCAAGACTGCTAGGTATAACGAGCAGAAGACTGCCATTCCAGATATTTCCTACAGTACATCTTTCGCACGACAAAAATCGTGACGCAAAGGCTTTCTTCAGCCTAGTCATCCAGAGACGTCCATCAACAAGTTGAAATATGCAAACATCTTGTGGATTGATTTTCAGACATCGGCACGAATCCATGTTCATCCATGTTCTACCCTCTGGTAATTTATTACAGTTTGCTATTGAGTCAATGTCCATAGAATCGAAATAGCTGATTCACCCGTTAATCATGGTGATGTTCCATAGTTATAGTGGATTTTCCTATTGAACATGGCCATTTATAGTTGATTTACCCATTAATCATGGTGATGTTCCATAGTTATGTTAGTTTACCAGAGGGTATCTCTCAAACTGCAGCCCTAGACAAATCATCGAAGCGTCGCCTTGCACTCCAAGTCCGACTGGACGGTGGCGCATGTTCGAACGCCGAGCTTCTTCCTCAGAGATTGCACCACAAGATCGCCCCAACCATTGCAATGGGCAACCTGAAACTCACCCGTTAACCAGTTGATCATATTATATATATATACATTATATAATATATATATATACACCCTAATACAATCTATGTGTTTGTGGTTGCAAAGTCTTTGAACCCCTGAAACACATGTTTCGCAAATTTACAATTCCACACCCAAAATGTCAGCACAAAATATCTCAAAATTACAATAAAAATCACACTAGTATACTTCCATCATCAGTCCCATGGATCGTGCTAATCCTCAATATGTAGAGCATAGTAGAACTATGTATAGAAACTATAGCCCCAGTCCTATCCCATTTCTAATCCCATCCACGAATTTCCCATATTTGGATTCTGACAATCCCCTAAAAACATTGGGTTGTTGCTCCACCTTCAAGCTAATCATCAACAGTTTCAGGCATCAAAGGTATCCATCATTGATAATTCATACCCTCTAAAAATTGAGAAAATCGCCATTTCTAATCCCAGTTCCATATTTTCTAATCCCAGTATCCACGAGACTTAAATAGCTCATTCAAATCCAGAATATCAACATGTCTATGCTAAAATCCATCCATTTTTGAACCAAGTCGATGTAGACATCCCCAAAGAGTTCGATGATTTTTCTTCCAAGATGATCAAAATAAGCCAAGCATCCACGGTATAATAATTTCGATCAATGACTTTGTTCAAATTCTTGGTGACGACCTTGGTCACCCGGTGCAGCTGCTCGAAGTCGAAGCGCCCACCGTCGGCCACGAAGGAGGACAAGGCGATGGACGCCAAGTTGCCTCGAGCTGCAACAACTGGAGATCCCCCACGAAAAAACGTTGGAACAACCAGTAGTTACCCTCTGGTTATGACTCACATAGCCATGGAAAATTACCAGTTTTAATAGGTAAACCCGGGAAAACCATCTATAAATGGGCCATTTTCCATGGCTATGTTAAATAACCAGAGGGTAAATGAAATGATATGCAGGTATATGTAGGTATGATCTTGCATTCTTTGGATGATCATGAGCCACTATAAAATGTGGATTGGAATATATTTACAGTAATGTTGGACTGGAATGGGCTACAACTGGATTGTAATGTTGGATTAAAAAGCATCACTTGTTACGAACCCAGTAGTTGGATTATAGCCTCACTTCCAAGAGAATTGCGAATCAATCTAGTTTGAAGCTCAAGCTGGTGGACAGTTCAATCAAGTGGTTGGTAGTCATAGTTACAGTAGTCAACTGATTAGTTTCAACATGTTTCAACCCACAAACGAACCGAGTGCATGATCATCCTGGACATAAAACAGAAAATGCCAGACATTTCTCCATTGCTCCCTATGTCCTTCTGCGTTTTCACTTTTGACCCCTATGAACTATTCATTCACCACGTTCACCATCATTCAATCAGCTATTCCCTGGAAGATTCATCTGCCGATGTTTGCCTAGCTGCATACGGCCACTTCATCCGGGGAGGTGTACTCAATGATCTCGGTGCAGAGGTTGGAGCAATGAATCGTGCCTCGGAGATCGGATTGATGACATCCAAACATGGTGATTTCATGGGATTTCATGGGGAATTGACCCTCTGGCTATGTAACATAACTATACATAACTATAAAATCGCCAAGTCATATCAATAGCGAAGTGGAAGAAAAACATAGAAAAACCATGTTTCGTAAGTAATGTTAATACGTAACATGGTGATATGTTCGAAATACATGGCAATTTTTCCATGTTTTATCAATGGTACATGGTAAAGATGTGTAAATCCATTGTTTTTTGCTGATCCAACGATCTGGTCCAAGGAGCCCAAATTCTGCTGGTTGGATTTCCTGTTGCAGTGGTCCTTGTAGAGCATGTAGGGTGTGCCTGGCCGCATCAAAATGGCCACTAATTGGGGTATCCTCCCATCATTAAAATGGACCGATCCACATGAAGGAAATCTATGGAAATCCCATAAAATCTCCATCGATCATGTTCCGAACCCTGTTTTTTTTTTCACCTTTCCATTCCCTCTCAGTTGCCTGTCTCCATCTGCGCTTCGAGGATCCGGAACCAAAGGTGCTGGGCCTTGATGGTTTTGCGACCCTTGCCATCAGCCTCCAACTTTTCATAGAGCCTGAACCATCTAAACCATCTAAACCATCTAAACCATCTGAACCAGTCGGAGAGCTGGGCACAGGGTCCACCCCCAGGGCTTGCGCCAACTGAGTTGCAATCTCTAAGCCAGAAATCTTGGGCTAGGATGAGAACATATCTGGTAGCTGGTGTAGTCCCATCCCTTGGTAAAAAGTCGGACAGCAAGTTTCAGCGCTTAGCTTAGCTAAAAGTTCATAGACTCGCTCCAACTCCGCAAGAAAATCATTGCAAAACTTTGACAAGTAACATTTAAAATCAGCAGAAATCCTGGAAACGCATTTTTCAACGCATCCATTTTAGTTACATCATCACATCATTGAGTCATCCCTATCATCCAGCCATCATCCAGCCACGGCTTCACCGCCACAGCCGGCCTTTCGAAGTCTTCGCCCCAGAGGTCCATCAAACCTTTGCCCGTCTCGCTGTCGAAGGCTTCGTTGGGACAGAAGAGGGTCCAGTCCTTCACCGCAGTTCGGTCTCGTTGGTCGCTGTCGAAGTCTCGTTTCAAGGAACGTCTGTATTATGGCGATATAGAGAATTATAGGATATTATATATATATATGATATATTATATATATATGATATAATATACTATTGGGTAATTTTATGATAATGCAGTAATCTGAAGAGTAAGGCTATTTTGGGATACTTACCCATATCAACCAGACATAATTATTGCAGTTTCCCCAAATGTCTCGCTGGCAGATGGGAGCAAACACATGTTCAAAAGTGGTGATTTGGCCAATGAACATTTGAAAATGACCAATAGATACCAATGGCCAAAAAGCACCACCAGGTAATCCGTCGATTTTCTCGAAACTTGTTTGGTCACCCCCATTCATCTACTTAACCGACAATGGTCTACCCGTAGTCTACCCGTGGCTCCTCGTTCTGCTTCACTCGCTTCATGAAGAGGTCGGGGATCCACAGGCCGAGGAACAAATCCCGGGCGCGCTGCTCCTCCTTGCCGTGGTTCTTGCGAAGCTCAATGAAGTCATAGACATCCGCATGCCAAGGCTCCAAATACCTCAGCTGGAATGCTGGAATCGACAGTGGCAAACTGGTTTTTTATGAAGCCCCCAAGATAGCAGAAAACGATCATATCTTGAGGAACTTCCAAACACAGACAGTCTTTCCATACATTATACATGACAGCAATATAATATATACAATAATATGTGATAATATATACATACATCAAACTATACATCAAACTATACATCAAACTATACATCAAACATCATCAAACTATCTACATTTATATACCAAGACATCCAGCTCGTTCTCTCCCTCAATCTCCGTCCCAGATGTCCAACGTCCCAGGCACATGGCGAAGGATCCCTTGCGCTTGCCGCCTCCCTGGTCCACATACCTGGCCGTCTCGTTGAAGTTCCGCAGCATCGGCACCAGGCCGTTGCTGTGGCCGTTGGTGCCGCGGATGTAGGAGCCACTGGCGCGGACGTTGGAGATGGCCACACCAATGCCTCCAGCCTTGGGATTTTCATGGAATTTTGTTGGAGAAAAAATTGGGCTCCCAGAGATAAATGTCCGGCTGGATGTTGTTTCTGGCCAAACATTTCTGGCCAAAAAATTAGGTGATTTGACGTATCAATACATTATGTATATCATCCAGTTTGTGAAGATACTGGCATGTGTTGCTATCAGTGTTGCTATCCGTGTTGGCGTGTTGAAGCAGAGGAACTGATTTGGAGATCAACGCGCATTGCTTCAAGGTATCATAGATGCCCTCAATGCTGTCCTCTTTCATCTTCAAGAGAAAGCAAGAAGACATCTGAGGCTTCGGTGTGCCAGAATTGAAGAGAGTCGGTGTGGCATGTGTGAAGAACTTCCTGGACATCAGGACATAGGTCTCCACAGTCGCTGCCACATCACCTCAGTGGATGCCACAGGCTGCACGCATGATGAGGTGTTGTGGCCTTTCCACACTCTTTCCGTGCACACGGAGAAGATACGACTTCTCCAGGGTTTTGAAACCAAAGTAGTCGTACCCAAAGTCACCTGACTCGCTGTCACTTTTCTAGTGAGTCGCAAAAGAGCAAAAAAAACACGACGATGTTCGGGATACAACATGAGCCAGCAAGAACCAATAGTACAAGTCTATTACAAGAGGAGAGAAATGAATTACAAATCAGACAATCATCAAGAATGATTGTACTGGGTCCATTCTCTAGTCGAGATCAGGACGGTCTCCTGGTCCTAAGACCCACGACAAAGGGGGGTGACAAGTTGGACGTAGCCAAGTTTGCGGAACCCAGGTAGTTACATACGGTGTGCACCAGGAGACTCGCCAAACTAACGATTTTGAGCAGTTTCTGAACCATACAATTTTGGAGGGTCAATCATTATGCCATAACTATAAAGCCTAGTACTATGCAATACCGCATGTATATCTTTTGGTCCAGTGGCGTTTGTAGTCAATGGCCTCATCCAACTGATCTGCATTGGCTTTCACAAACTCGAAGACCTCTTCGGACAAGAGAGCCTTGGATGGAGAAACTCTGTCTGTGCTATCCAAGAAAAATCGTTAGTTTGCCACCATCCTAGCAAATCCATCATGAAAGTGATTGTTCAAACCAGAACTCCCTCTTAAAATTCATCCCGCACCGTTGCAAGCTTGGGTGCTGCTGGTCGTCCTTGCTTGTCCTTGTAGTTGTACAGGACCTGGCAGGTACAGTACGTGTCAGTTGGTTGTGATCATGTTCGAGTACCGGACACTAGCACACCTAGGAAAAATGGCACTCAGACCCAGAATTGCCATTGTAATAATGCAGAACATGACGTTTTCAACCAATGGATTTTGGATGTATTCTCCCATGTTCTGGGCAAACCCATAGAATTCATGCTAGGGTTACAGTATCTACTAGAAATTTAACCATATCATTATATAATTTTACACCATATAAGATGACTACACACCATCAAAACCACCCGTTCTGCGGACGTTTTTCCCCCCTTTTCAGCCCACGGAGTCTCCACCTTGCAGGTCTCGTAGAAGGACGAGGACGTGTTCTTATGCAAATTGGACACTGCAATGCCTCGCAGACTCGCTGACTCCGGCTGTTTTTTTGGCGCACAAAACTCCATGGAGTGGATTCTTGATGGAAAAATATAGGAAACCCCATGTGTTTGAGCAATAGAAGAGTGTCCTCGGAATATTCCCCAAAACGAATTCTGGGAACTTCACAGGGTCAGCAAAATGGCGATGTCCAACAACCGGGATGCCTCTGGATTTGTGAAGCATGGCCGGCAAAATGCCCATATTCAAGATGTTTTCTCACAAAGCCATATAGAAACCATGGACACCAAAAGACATTTAATGTTGGGGATTATCATCCATGAACACTACCATCTGGTTATTTAACACCATGGAAAATCACCATGTCTAAGTTCGGTAAACCATCTATGTCGATTAGGGCCATCGAAAAACCATGGCGAACTGTTAGTCATAACCAGACCGGGTAATATTAGTGGATGTCCCTTTTTAACTCACCACTCATATCTATTGACCTGGCGATTGGATGCCCATCCCCCTTTGGTTTCGGTTTCAGCCGAGTTACGTGCAGCCAAGATGGAGAAGTCGGGATGCTTCTGAGACATGTAAGCACCTTGAGGCAAGGGGCGTCCATGGAGTCCATCAGATTCAGATTTGGTGTGAGATAACTTTATGGTCATCCCAGCTCCTCCAAGGCGAGGCATTCGTCACCGAAAAAAAAAAATCTCAGTCATCCGTATATATATATATTAATATAAGTATATATATATATTTAATATATATGTATATATAAGCGGATTCAGAACAAAGATTCACAGATGATATCATATGGTCATGCATGTTCCCTGTTTTGCAAAGGTGACCAAACATGAACAGAAGTGGGTGCACACCGACAGAATCCCAACCATCCACAAAACACCAGTCCGAGCTACACGTCTCCGCTGCCAGAGTATCCACTTCCGCTGTGGAAATGCCGTTGTAGAACCCTGGGATCATCGGGATGTCAGAAATCCATTATGAAAATCGATGTTTCCAGATGTTTCCCATTTACATCATTTACATCCATCATCATCCATCCAAAATCATCTCGACCAAAAAAACATCTCAGCATATCTCCAAGCATTTCTCAACTCAATGGGAAATTTTCTCGGCAATTTCCGGAAATTTCCCCATGATTCCTCTGGGATTTCCAAAAAAAAACGGCTCCCACCTTCGATGACCTTCTTGGTCACCACCACTGGATCAATGTACTGGGGATCTAAGCCTTGGGAAGCCACGGCTGCTGAAAGCACTGATTGTGGAATAGCAAAAAAAAACGTTGAGAAATAATTATACATATTATGTGGAGATAGATATTGTTCCATGTACTTACTGAAATCAAACTAAGATATTGGTAAATGAACCTCTATATCTTTTTGGGACCTTGCAAGAATGCTTTTACACAGTCTTGGTCCCGATCTGAAGCGACCGACGATGATTTGATTAAATCAAAATAGCTTGGATCCAGTTGATCTGTCTGATTCTTCAGCGTTGCAGTATGCAGGGCATGTCAGTGATGGTCCAGTTGGAAAGTTTCAGGATCACGGTGAGTTTTGGAAACAGCTTAATGTGGGATTCACCCATTGCCATAGACCTACCATGACTGGGGATGGTTTCAATATGTTCCAATCCCATTTCATGATATTTTATGGTCATATTGAGGATGAATTGTTGCTGGGTTGACCACCTTATTTGGCAATTATGTTACCATTTACCACATGAAAACGCTGGTTTATTGTGGATGGAAAACTGCGAAAACGCGCTAAAACGACTCTCCCGTGGCCGTTCCTGCCGTTCCATCTTCATCCGGGTCACCATCGCAGAGGAGTCGAAGGCGCTGAGTGATGGAATCGAATTTCACCTCCTGTTGGCTTCCATCCCGCTTCACAACCTCGGGTCACGGAGGACCAGCCATTGATGTGGTCTAACTGTTGTTTAGTAGAACCACATATGAACAAAGCCACCGGATTTTTCGATCTCAAAAGGGATTCCAATATGAACCATCTTGGCTTGTGGGAACTGTTCTTGAGACCCAACAGGGCATGTGACTGGATATGTTGCAGCTCTCATAGCATTGACATGCCAAACCCATGCCCCTTGAGTTCCAGTCACGTACATCTGCGACATCTCCGGTGTTGGAATAGCTTTTGGATACAGCTGAACTTTGGCAATGGCTTTAAGCACCAAACGGCTGCAAAAAAGAACAGGTGGGTCCGAAGCAATCGGGGTTGGCTGATTTTTGAAGGGGAAAAAGAAAAAAATGCTGGTTGACCATCATCTTCCCCAATAAAGAACACTCATGTTATGGGTATCGCCCATTTCCAACACCCATATTCTCAGATATGTCTCTTCAGTGCCAAGAGCATCTGCCGAAAAAAAAAGTGACCGATTTCCCACTTGGCAAAACCAGAGAAAAGATCCGGTGATTGGAAGCGCGGGTTTTACTTCGCTTACACTTTACATATTTTTAAGATGCGTAGGTCGTCTATGTTTTTCCACCCAAAGAATGTGAAGTATAGTCGTGAAAATATACCACTATCACTTACCTCATCAACCCTTAAAATCACATCAAAATGTAGGGCTGGTTGGTGGTTTCAACTGAAAAATATGTGACTTCGTCAGATTGGATCATCCCAAGTCTTGGGCTTTCCATAAAATTCTATGGCTCCAAACCACCAACCAGTAGGGGTTTCCATAAAGTCATGGGGGATCCCCAACTAAACCCCATGGGTTTTACCAAGGCAAATGGTCCCTGCCTGCCGTCCCCACGGTGACGCTGAGCCGCTGGGTGGACACACACCAAGGCAGCCCCAAAGATGGCCTCAACGAACGATGGAGAAATGACGGTGAGGCTATGGGAATTTATGGTACTTTCATGGGCAAATATCACACTAAATCATCACATTCAAGTCGAAAAATGACCATTTTTATGGGAAATGGGAAATTTCATGTGATTGAGTGTGCTGTGATGTGATTTGATGCGAGTTGATATGATTCTGGTGATCAAAAAAGGGAAACCAAGATTGGGAGATTTTGTTGCTACCCTCCGGCAATCAAACGTGGCTAGCTGGGAAATTCACTATAAATGGAGTTGTAAATGGGATAATCGAACTAAATGCGTTTTTTTTTACCAAACCATGTGAAAAATTACCAGAGGGTAAGTGGGAAAATGATGATACCCTCTGGTGATTTAACAGTTTGCGAACTGTAACATTACAATTTTGAAGAGGTAAATCATCCAACCCAATGGGCCATTTCCATAGCTACATTACCGGAGGCTACATTAGAAATGGTTGTTTATTCACTAAACCAAGAAAAAAAACAAGATTTGTACATGATTAGTCATGATTGATGATAGGTAAGCTGGTGTTTTTTTGCTATCCCTCAGGATGAAACCGCCACACAGACTGCGATCGCAGTGGTGTGGCTACGGCGGGGAAGTTTCGGCTGGCCAGATATGGGAAGATGTCGTCAAATGTCTGTGAGACTTTAGATACAGTAACTTGAGATAACCTAAACATCGATAGCACTGAAAATCCGACCTGTTGAAACAACCTATAGTCGTAATATCTGTAGTTCATGTGGGTCATGTTGATCTCATTTCAAAACGGAGTTCAAAAATCGGGCGTTGCCAAGTTTGAACGGCTTCCCCCAGATACAGTTCCTTCACATGTGGCAAGGTAATCGTCATGAACACCCGAGAACCTTCCTCTATACTTTCATACAACCCATCAATAATTGTTGGATTCTCACAAAACAGGAGCACCTTGAAACAACCTAGCCAGTCGTAGTCTGCTTCAGCATCAAACCATCAAACCACAAGTGCCAAGTATACTTGATGACAAACGCCGAAATAAATCACATTTAATCCCACTTCAGGCTCAATTTTTAGTCTCAGTAATTGTTAGAATGGATTTGGGTCATCTCTTCCTTCTGGGGCGCTCTGATCCATGATCCATAGAAGCATCTAGAATCAACTATTTCCATCTACAATCTAGAATCATCTACCATGGATAACTATTTGTGGATGGTAGAATCTAGAATCAACTATTTCCATCATCTACCATCCACAAATATCTTGTACCCCAGAAAAACTGCCCAGCTGACCAGCCCTCTGAGTCCCTCTGACTGCACAGGCAAAGTCCAGGCATCTTTGGGGCCCCGTAGGTCCCAGCCGCGCAGGGTGCCATGTGCCTCAAGGAGATCAACGATGAAGCTCTCTACTAAAACTATTTCTGGTATCACCAACTGTGCACCTATTAAAATCCCAATGAAGTTGATATCAAGTTAAGTTAGTAATCCAACATCCAACTATATTCTTGGGGAATATTTCATATATATATATATAATATGGGGTAGCAACCAACATAATCAAACCAGTTACAATTAATAATCCCTTGTGGCCCAAAATAAAGAGATCCAGCACTGATCAAACCAGGGGTCGGTCTTTGGACCCTGCGGCGCCTGCGCGAAAAGAACCAGGGATTCCAGCTCTGTGTCCAACCTCAGGAGCTGCAACTGTTGGCAATTGATGTGGTAAACCCACATAAACCTCCCACAGTGGTTGAAAAACTGCCTATTTCGGATGTGTGGGGAAGCGATTTATGGTTTGGGGAGGGGTACCATATGATCATATGATCCACAAATGCGATCTGGATCTGGATCCCAGCAGATGTGAGATGGGTAAACCGAGGGGTAAACCTTTCTCACCCGCAGACTTTGGGTTTGGCACTGATCGATGAACATCACGGCTCCTTTTTCCTGGCTCGAATCAATCTGACCAACCAGGGTAACCAGTCTGGGTCAGTTCAGCCTGGTTCGATGTCACATCCCAAGCATACTGTCAATGGATTGGTTTAAGGGAAAATCTACAGGAAACCATTGGCCATGGTTTTTACCATCAAATATAGGGGTTTCCTGTAAATTTTCCCATCATCCAATTCTATGATACTGACATACAACGGAGGGTTGCAACATATCCAACCACCTGGGGTCACAGGATCTACAAAAACGCCAGGCAGAAGAAGGCCCCTTAAGAGTCGTGAGGAACATCAATTTCTGGTTGGTGGTTTCAACCAACCCCTCTGAAAAATGATGGAGTGAAAGTCAGTTGGGATGATGACATTCCCAATATATGGGAAAAATAAAAGCCATGTTCCAAACCACCAACCAGAATTTATATCAAAACCAAATTTCAAGCTCACTTCGCAGTGGCAACAATTGCTATACTCCATAGTTGCCAGAACTATGAAATGAAGTACCTTTATAGGGACAACTTCTTTCCCGCATCACAACTTTCCTGTTTCAACAGCTCTCATGTCCACAACACAGTCACATGAAGGGCCCCATTTTTGGACTTCCCATAATGGATGGGACAGAAGTTGACGTGATGACGTGGGGCATTTTCCTGAGTTTTTTTGTTCATTAATGCCACCTACTATGAACTTTTCTAATGATTTCTGGTGACGTCCTGGGCGCCGTCTGGTGAATTTACTATGGAAAATCATCACCATGTTCTAGCTGGGTAAATCCACTATAAATCGACTGGGCCATTTTCAAGTTCGCAAACCGTAACAAATAACCAGAGGGTATGGTATACTATGGTATACTATCTGGTTGGTGGTATACCTACCCCTCTGAAAAATGATGGAGTTCGTTAAATAACCAGAGGGTTGCCATTTCTTGCCGGATGACAGAGCCCTGCCTGACTTTGGCAGCGGGAGACCAATTTGGCACCACTGCGACTGGATTCCACCTGGATTGGTCGAACGGGGCGCAGTTTCGTGACAAATGATCAGTAGATTATCAGCTCCTGAAAATTTTAGAACATCATCAAACTTACCCTCTGGTAAACTAACATAGCTATTGAAAATGGCCATTTATAGTGGATTTTCCCATTAAAAATGGTGATTTTCCATTGTTATGTTAAATTACCAGAGGGTACAGTAAGTATTTAAAACAATCACCTGGTGGTGTTAACCATCTTGAAAAAAAATCAATGGGAAGGATGACATCCCATCATGTTCCAAACCACCAACCAGTCACCCTCCATTGAAGGCCACTTGGACCCTATCCAAGTGTTTTCCGTTTTTTCAGTGCCACCAAGGCACTCGGTAGAGAAGAACCTGGTCATCACTGGCCGTGGCAAATGCCTCCCGCTTTGGCGGTGGAAAAAAATGTTTCTGTCGAAGATGGGAAAGACCAATATAGATCAATATTCTACAAAACTACCGGGAAAAAAAAAACAAGCACTAACATCACTAGAACAATATGCAATGGCACCTGTCAAAACCCCAAATGATGTTTTCCTGATTGCAACGCAAAACTTGGTTGGTGCCATCAATGGTCAAACAAACATTCCTATCCGTTCATTATAGTTCGATTAAACCATGCCCATTAAGAACGTTTGGTTAGTTTAAGAACAACAATAAATCCCCATTATATCCCAAATAAGATCCCATTAAATCACCATTATATCTCCTAACGACACCATGATATCCCCATTGTATCACCACCGCAACGAGCGCAGCCCATTCTCCTTGGAATTGCGGATGGTTCGCAAGGCTCTGAGCCCTGATGGCGAAAACTCCAAGTTGCCAAGGTGCGTCAAACATGAGCTATGAACAAAATTGCCTCGTTGATTGGCTATGAAAATTACCCTCTGGTAAATTAACATAACTATGGAAAACCACCATTTTTAATGGGAAAATCCACTATAAATGGCCATTATCAATAGTCATGTTAGTTTACCAGAGGGTAACTAGCAAATTAGTTATACACAGCCTTGGGAGTTGTCCTACCTGACTTGTTGGGATGAGTAATTGTAATGGCTCACACCATTGAAACAACCAAATGTTGGGTGCAAATAAATGATAATTTGTATTATATATATATACATGATTATATATCCGCCGACCCCGGCAGACGCAAGGGGGAGCGCGCCAGGGAATAAGACATTTGACTCTTGTCGGACTACTACTACTGCTGCTACTACTACTGCTACTGCTACTGCTACTGCTACTGCTACTGCTACTGCTACTGCTACTGCTACTACTACTACTACTACTACCACTACTACCACTACTACCACTACTACCACTACTACCACTACTACCACTACTACCACTACTACCACTACTACCACTACTACCACTACTACTACTACTACTACTACTAC
>Ga0126342_10011608_pt1 | contig 15727 bp, 15 predicted proteins | sample Cyp1metagenome_FD_92528 | JGI IMG/M metagenome (GOLD analysis project Ga0126342, IMG submission 92528) | Coral microbial communities from Lord Howe Island, Old Settlement Bay, Australia - Cyphastrea 1 metagenome | ecosystem: Host-associated > Invertebrates > Cnidaria > Coral ...
ATAGATAGATATAGATAGATATAGATAGATATAGATAGATATAGATAGATATAGATAGATATAGATAGATATAGATAGATATAGATAGATATAGATAGATAGATATAGATAGATAGATAGATATAGATAGATATAGATAGATATAGATAGATATAGATAGATATAGATAGATATAGATAGATATAGATAGATATAGATAGATTCATATAGATAGGTAGATAGATAGATAGATAGAGACAGAGACAGAGACAGAGAGAGAGAGATAGGTAGATAGATAGATAGATAGATCGGTAGATAGGTAGATAGATAGATAGGTAGGTAGATAGGTAGATAGATAGATAGATAGGTAGATAGGTAGATAGATAGATAGATAGAGAGAGAAAGAGAGAGAGAAAGAGAGAGAGACAGATAGATACAGAGAGAGAGAGAGATAGATAGATAGGTAGATAGATAGATAGATAGGTAGATAGGTAGATAGGTAGATACACAGATAGATAGATAGATAGATAGATAGATCGGTAGATAGATAGATAGATAGACAGATAGGTAGATAGACAGATAGATAGATAGATCGGTAGATAGATAGATAGATAGATAGTTAGTTTGATAGATAGATAGGTAGATAGACAGATAGATAGATAGATCGGTAGATAGAAAGATAGATAGATAGGTACATAGACAGACAGACAGACAGACAGACAGACAGATAGATAGATAGATAGATAGACAGATAGATAGATAGATGGATAGAGAGAGAGACAGATAGATAGATAGATAGATAGGTAGATAGACAGACAGACAGATAGATAGATAGACAGATAGATAGATAGATAGATAGATGGATAGAGAGAGAGAGAGAGAGACAGATAGATACAGAGAGAGAGAGAGAGATAGATAGATAGGTAGATAGATAGATAGATAGGTAGATAGATAGATAGGTAGATAGACAGACAGACAGATAGATAGATAGATAGACAGATAGATAGATAGATAGATAGATGGATAGAGAGAGCGAGAGAGACAGATAGATACAGAGAGAGAGAGATAGATAGATAGGTAGATAGATAGATAGATAGGTAGATAGATAGATAGATGGATGGATCGATAGACTGTTTTGGATCGACGTGAACAAGCAACATCATGAGCGAGTTGATTCAGGCGTCCTTGTCAAAAATTGAGCTCACGGTTTCAAGTTTCAAGGACATGCCTACTTCCTACACCAATGCATTGTCTAAGCTTTGAGCAGGCTATGCAGCAGGAACAATTATCAGCAGCATAATTGTGAAGCACAGCATTTGCACAATTGCATGCAGATGCATCACAAACTGCGCTGCTTTACAAAATGCATATGTACCAACCGCGTCACGTCAAAAAAACGCATGTAGAACATGCACTGCACCAAGCGTAACACCATCGCGCCCACAACGCATACCAAATGAAGCAAACCAAGAGTACTGCATGTACCAAGTAGACCAACGAACAGCGCAGGCACCAAACGCAACTATACTGCACCTACTCCCTGCACTTACCACGCGTAACGACCGTACCTATCAAAGCGCGCGACCAATGGCACTGCACCAAGGGTACCAAACATACCGCATCATACCGCATCAACCGCACCAACAGCACGAACCGCAGCATACCAACCACACTAACTGTACCATATCAAACGCGCCAAGCGTACCACACATACCGTACCAACCGCACCAACCAACTCTACCGACCGCGCCGACAAATTGTACCAACCGTACCAAAACCGTACCGTACCATATATTCTTGCAATCCTGCTTTGCCCTCTAGCACCTATCTTGGACCTGGCTAATGTATAATATTGTGATTCCTTGGTGCCTATTCTCAGGAGTTTGGGGTTGCGCATCTTGGGATAGATGGTCTGGCAACTGGCTTGCTTCCGACCATTTGACTGATGACCCCCAGACTGCAAAGGAGATGCCAGGAGTAGCCAGGAGTAGCCAGGAGTAGGTCTTACTTCTCTGATTCTGATTCTCTTGCTACTATTTGGGATTGTTAGAAAAATGAAACCCAAAATCCCACGGTCTGTCGTAATTGCTGACTGTTTCTGCTACATAACTTTCGGTACTCCCAAATTTTGAGACAGATCCATTTCAACCACTTGAACTTTGTCACAGTTTAGATTAATCTGAGGTGGCGGTTTGCGCTGCTCATGCCTTGAAGAGATAAGCGAGATTGTAAGCTGCTGAGCGACGCAGAACCAGCAAGTCTGCCCTGAAAGGCTGGAGTTATGTCTGAGGCTCGGGGTATGCCCTCCAAAAAGGCCTTTGTAATATACTCTATATATTGCAATATGGACAATGGTAATCAATGGGAATTAACCGTAATTACCACTAGAATCGGGGGTTGTGTATTTTCAAACAAGCCCTACTTCTTGTACTACATCATCTGGCTGTGTACCACTGAACCTGGCAATGGATCCAAAGTCAGTCCCCTTCATCGGTCGCCTTTGGCTCTCCGCACCATCAAAGCAGCTCAGCGCCGTCTGGTAAGCCTGGTGCAGGTCGACAGGACTCAAGATGGATGGCTTGGTACATGTCCGTAAGAAAAATGATGAAAATTATCCCGGCAAGAGACCCCAAATTGTGCGTGTGAGTGGGAGAATAATGTATGAGAATGAGAAGGATTGATAATGCTGAGGAAGATGATGAAAAGGATGAACATAATGATGTTGCGGAAGGTGAGGTGGAGGTTGATGATGTTGAGGATGACGAGCCCAAGGAGCAGGAAGATGATGAGGTTGAGAATGATGATGTCGAGGAGGAGGAAGATGATGATCTGAAGGATGATGATGTTGAGGAGGAGGACCGATCCCAAGACCGGTACCCACACTTTGCGCGAGCCTGCGCAGTCAAAATGCACTTGGACATTTCACACGAGCCACTTTATGCGGAAATTTACAGGAAAAATGCCGGGGCCAGATGGAGCACCCTGATCAAGCACCGGCCTTTACACTCACCGTAAGAACCCCTCAGTGTGGACACACTGTTTGGGGAAACATGTTACATTCTAAAACAAAAAACTGTGGGCTCATTAGGGTACCTGACCCATACCAAGTCACCTTACGTGACTGCCATAGGATCCATATGGATATCTTTGGTACCATTCACTAAGTGCCTCCACTGCGAAGGTGGACATGCTCAATTGGTGAAATGCTCGGCCTTGTCGAGTGCAGAGATCAATGTCGAGGCATCTGGGTGTCTCTGATTTCACGTGGTATACTGGTATACCAAGGTTACCACCTGTTTATGGCAATCTGACCATGGGAACATGATTATTACGTTGGTGTTACCTATGGGATCCTATGGATAGCCTATTTTCAGACAACCCCATATGTTTGGCACTCAGCTTTTGGCCGTAGTTGTAGGCAACTTCTGCGCGAATGGCCAAACAGTCAAGCCTGCCCCGGAAGCAGCACATGACACTGCCTTTAAAACAAAAAATATCAAAAAATAACATTCCAAACAGCAAGCTGACTCCAGCTGTTGGCAAATCAGCCAGTCTGACGGATCGGCTGTTTGCAAATCTTCTTCCCAGGCTTGTCGCCTGAAGTCTCCACACAATCTGTCCTCTTTGCTGTCCATTGTCACCCTTGAATTTTCTGTGCCAGGACCTGCTGAGTCTAGTATCTTAAAGCTGTTTACTTAACGTTACTTAGCAAGATGTCTCACATAATATTTGAATATATTTGATCATATCTTACTATACCTCATCATACCTATACTACTTCGTAATCTTGGTACTTGATGAATTTTGAAGAACTTGGCACGCTGCTCCGTGGGCATTCCGCCCCAGGATTCCACGGGATCCTCATTTTCAGTCGCTGCAAGGCCTTGAAAATAAGCAACTGATGAACCCAGGACTGAATCCTGAAAAAAATCACTTATGCAAAAGGAGCTCAGTTTACAATCCCGAGTACATATGATTCTTCATTGAAAGTTGTAGCCTGGCAATCTGCAATCTAATTTATGGCATGCACGCGCATGCGCATACACATGAACATACGCCACCATAACCACTGTCAACATCCAACCCAGCCTGCAGCACGCAAGCGTAGCCGCCGATAGCGCTGCAGGAAAGTCAGCCCTTTCAGGATTAAATCGTGGCCTGAACGCTTGGCTGTTCTTGAATCTTGGTGCGACCCACTTCTTGTCGCAAGATGTCGCAAGTGGGTCCAACAATTGGGGGTACCCCATGACTTAGGTAACCACCATACAGGGTGGTGCCCCATAGTTAGCTAAGTTGGTTTATAAGTCCAATAACTATGGTTTATAGGTGATATATCTATAGTTACTGGGATTATAACCCATTTATAACTGGGGGGGCACCACCTTGTATCACTATTCACCATGGTTCACCATGAATAAAACCGCCATTGAGTCGAGGAAAAATGAGGATCAACCATGGCTGAGCAACGTCGGGCTGCAGCGCGCGACATGGCAAAGGAGATGTAGGCCTTGGAGCTGTGCCAATCTGCCAAGGTGGATTCATCATGTCTCATCATTTGGGTATGAGTCAAAATGTAAGACCTGGGGGACCACAGATGGAAAAGTCTATTTTTAGTATTCACCATCCAACTATTGGGGTACTCAATTTTGACCCATACCCATTTAGCATGTTTTTTTCTGGGTGAGTTTACTTGATGGTACTATATAATATTATATAATATTATATAATACTATCATATAGTACAAGTAGACTATATATGTACACCAAGAACTTGTGGTTTATCGTTTAACTATCATGTGGGTCCTGGGTCAAAATTGGACACCCCAATAAATCCAATAATTAGATTGTAAATATTTGATATATGACCATAGACTAAAATCATCTAAAATCTCCTGGTCTTCAATTTTCGCCCATACCCATATCATCCACTGCGGTATCTCGGGTACTTCCCTAGGGACAAAGCCGACCTGAGACAGCGACAGTTGCAGTACAAAGTGCCGGTAGCGGCTCCTTGGCTCCACATTGATGGCCACTGATGTGGAAAATGATGAGAAACCATGATAAACTATGGAATGTGAAGGGATTTTTCTCATTGATATTATATGATATTATTTTGCCATGGAAAATATGGAAATTGGCGAAGATCAACCGTGGGATGGAATGGAGATCAATGGAGATCCAAATTTTGAGATGACTTGAAACCCCATTTCCATCGCGGGCACTGAGGTCGTGGGGCACTGAGGTCGTGGGGCACTGAGGCCACTGCAAAGGGGGCAAGACGATGGGCTCTCGAGTATTCAGCAACTGCAAAGGGGTACCTGCCGGCGAAAAAGTGCTGGCAACACCGGCAACACCTACGAGTACCGCTCATGCTAAGGCCGCACACATTCAGGGCACTGTGATGCGATGATGCAAAAGTGAGCACAAAGCAAGGTGAGGCCAAAGTCGCGAGGCCTACAACCGGCTCATCTGGTAACGATCATCCCAACATGACCGGCTTCAGATTGAGCTTCGGAAGCAATTTGGAGGAAAAGAAAAAAAAACACATTCCACTCATTTCCACTCTCTTCCTCCAAATTGCTTCCCTTCATCCCGATATATCCCGATAGTCCCAGAGGCCCATCCTGCTATGCTTATTCAAGTGATCAGGTGGTTAAGGTGATGGCAGCTGGTGCGAAAATGAAAACTAATTGAAACAAAAGTCAAGTGTAACGGGATATTCAGTGGCTCAGTCCATGAATGTCCATGATCATGTGCACAGATTCTTTGCATGTAGCCATCTAACATGGCAAAGAACAATCCCTATACTGATAATAGCCAATCCATCTACACATGATGAGTCATTCTTTTAAAATATTGTGCAGCAATCAAATATGTCAATGCAAAATCCTACATGTCGTAGATGCTCATAGATGGATGTTCTGTTAAAACCTCCATTTATTATAAGTTCCCAGCCATGGCACGGCACCTCTTCAACAGCTTACGCAATGCCCAGCCGCGAACGTCGGTGAAGGCGGCAGCATACGTGTTCCCTGCAGCATGATGCTTATTTAGTTAGCATAGTGGTCGGATGTTTGGATATGTTTGGGGAATGGTATGATCAATGAATGCTTGAAACTTAAGTATCATCAGAACGTCGATTGGTCTACCGCATACTGGCAGAATTCAGAGCATTATCATGGTCAAAAATTCGGTATCGCCAAAGTTCCCAAAGTTTGGGATGAATCATTGGATTGATTTTAAGGGAAAATCTACAGGAAACCATGTTTTTTACCATCAAATATTAGGCTTTCCTGTAAATCTTCCCATCATCCAATTCTATGAATGAAGTGGGATCTGCGGTGCCCAAGGTCCGTTCAATCCGACTTCGACCCATTCCCAGCTGCGTTTCACCAAGGCACTGTGCCCCGAGGAGGAAAAAGTGGTCTTCTCGTGTTCCCATGGAGCAACATCGCCACGATCCTAGCTATGGGATTTTCGTTGATTTTCACTATCATCCAGATATCAAATGATATTCAACTCACGTCATTTATTAGCATCAGCATCATGTATCAATTTATTGATTCTCATTTACTATCATATAAATATATAGTAGATGAGATGATCTGAGTTTGGCTGGAAACTATGGAAATCGACATTGGCAACAAAATTCACCCCGATCTTACCCCGTATGCCTTGGCTGCAGGGCTGGCGCTCAAGCCATCAACGTCTGCATGGGCAAACCTGGATGGGGTGAGATGCGGGAGTCTGCACGAATGTGAGGGAAACTTGTTCAAAGCATTCACACACCCATTTTGGGGGTTAGGTCTTGTCTCGTCTGGTACCTTACTCACCATGAGCAAGAAACTTTTTTCTCCGCAAATTCAGTCACGCGTAGCAAGCCGCATTTGCCACCCTCAGGCATTGCCATTGGATGCTTTCGCTTGAACCTGCTCGCTCAATTGCTGCCGTTCTGCCTGTAGTCCTTTGCAACGCTCTTGCATCGATGCTTTTTCTTTCAAGAGGGCGTCTTTGTCCTTCTGAAGCTGAGCTTCTTTTCTTTCGTTGCGCACACGCAACTCAGCATTCTCCTTCTCCAGAACCTCTGCTCTTCTGTGCATCTTGCCTTTTTGTCGCTTGTATTGACCAAGCACTTTGTCTGATTTCGACAAAGCGTCCTGGAAGTGCTGAAACTTCGCGCCATAGGTTTGAAGCTGTTGCCTCAATGCCTGCTCCGCACCATTCAGCTGGTCATTCTCCACCTGTGCCTTTCTTTCTCGATCAGCCTCAAAGCGGTATGCGTGAGCAGCATCGCTCAGCTTTTGCTCAAAGGCTTTCAACTCACTATCTCGAGATTTCTGTTGTTCAGCCAAATCTTTTTCACGTGCATCGTACTTCTCAAAGAATTCTTTGAACCTGGTCCTCAGAACCTCATTCTCCAGGGCCAACCTGGAGCGTTCACTGGCCTGCTGGTCCATCTTCTTTTTCACATCCGAAATGGTTTGTTGGAATTCATCTGCCAAATCCTGGCGGCGTTGTCTTTCTGCATCTGTCATCTGTCTCCTTTCATCCGAGAGCGCGGCAGTTTGTTGCTGCAACTGACGGAAGAGAGACTCCAACTTGGATTTCGTTGACAAAGACCTCGAAAGCTCAGACTGCGAGTTTTCCGCCTGCTCTTCAATCTCTGTCAAGTCCTTCATGTTGGAGTGGGCTTCTTCTTCCAGGTTGGAAGCCTCAGTCTGTTCCACCTCCAGGCGCTCCAAAAGAAGCTGCACTTTGTCAGCATCTGAGGATTCGCCAGAGACGATCTGTTTGATCTCTTTCAATTTGGTCTTGGCTGCTGTGCGGGCTCGACACTTCTGAGCTTTCTGGGACTTTTCGACTTCCTCCGCGGAGGTCTTTTCAAACTCACGAATTTTCTTGTTCACCAAGTCGGCCAGGTCGGAGGACAAGTTCACACTTGGCACCGAGACTGGAGACACCTTCAAATCGTTGGTCTTCTCAGTCTTCTCTTTGTCCTTGCTCTTGCCCTTCTTGGGCCCCATGGCAAAGTCTGCGGAAAGGATCAATCGGATAAACTATGATAATTGCAACGTCTGTTGATACGCCTGAGCCAGAAACCCTGCGGGTGCTTTGACGTTCATCGATCAGTGAAATTCGTCAATCAGCACCTTTCTTTGTTCTCTTGACAATGACATTATCATCCTTGCAAAGTGACCCAGAATCGCTGCCATGAGCAAATTGAGGTTGAAACAGTATTCTCGAGAAGAAGGCCAATAGGTGAGGACTGGCATGACGATCGCACACAGTTCTCAGGTGCTTGAAAACGACCTCAGTGACCAATTCACGTGAATAGGCCAATGAATGCCAGAGGATGCCAGGGGAATCCATGGGCATCCCCCTTCCATCGCTCTAAGTTTTCAGCCTTCCACAATCGTGCCTCAAAACCTGCAGATGGAGTCAAGCCGCAAGACGAATCATGTGGGTTTCTGTCAAGATTATGAATCCCAGAGAATGGATGGTGTCAGATCCAAACAGACTTGACCCCATGGTTTGAGACCTCAAGAGACTTAGGAAAGGCCGGCTTCATGGGTCACTTTAGCCTGGTACCCTTCTGTTCACACAAAAATAGCTAAAATTTCTGGATCCATCCCCGACAGCAACTTTGCAACCTGTCAGAAGCGAAGTCATGGCCAAATCTCGAACCAGGCGCCGTTTGACCTCGGTGAATGCCCAAGCTTTGTGCACAATGATCACTTAAGAAAGCAGTAAAAGGATGTAAAAGGGATGTAAATGCGACATAAAGGGGATGTCAGCAGGTTGAAAAGTGTTGGTGAGTTGGACATGATTTGAACATGTTTGATCCAGTCTTGTTATTTGTAAACCTTCATTCCCTTCACATCTACGGAGATGGAACTGAGTCCGGCGCTGGATTCCGCACAGAAACCAATCGACGATTGGATATGATCAATTCACAGAGTTCAACAGCCTTGACACAAAAAAAAATCCGCAGCATTCACTCGAAACTGTCCTATCGCTTGAGGATGCTTGATGTGTGTGTGTGTATTTATGTATATATATATATAATTATATAATAGAGAGAGAGAGAGTGTGTGTGTGATAGGTAAGACAAGAGAAAACCAGGTCAGATAAGCCAAGATAGATGGATATAGATAGATATGGAGATAGAAATATGGCGATATAGATGGAGATCATTGGAGATCGTTCGAGATCAGGGGAGACGATTCACGATAGTGATCCAAAATATTTTAAAATGATATTGTAGCCAATGATATAGATATGAATTAGATATGAATTAGATATAAATTAGATTGACATAGCAGTACTGTGATGCATTTACTATCTCAGCCACAAAAACTCCTTGCAGAACGGGCAACGAAGCTGAGCCTGCTGAGGCTCTTGCTCGCGCAGCCTGGACCACGCCTTCCCTGGACTTGGAGTTCTTCTCTGAAAGTGCGTAGCAGCCTCGGCATATTTTGGTGATACCATGAGGATCCTTGAGGCATAGCCATAAAATTGTCGTATGATATTCATATTATGATATATTGTGCATTATTATGCTGTATTGTGTCGTATTGATCGGGAAAGTGTTAAGAACAATGTTCATAAGAAAACTACATCATCATCATCATCATCATCATCATCATCATCATCATCATCATCATCATCGAGCATGGGATTTGGGGATATACCTCACGTTTCAACAAACCCATTTCGTGGCAACCGATGACTACTGGTGACATCAACCGACTCATGCAGACGCTTCGACACGTCTCAACGGCCGAGCCCCTGGCGAGTGATCTCTACCCCAGTCTTCACCATACTAAGGTAAGCTTCAAATCCAAACCTCAGCAGAGCCGGGCAGAGCTTCAAGTTGTTGAAGCTTAGCTATCAAAACATAAAGGGAAAATGATGGAAAACGTACCCCGTTTTTTTTACAAGGGAAAAATAGCCCGGAAAGACCTACCGCATACTACTGCCACTCCGTTGACCCTTAAGGATCTTGCATATCCTCAATGGAATCGAGGCCAAGATGTTTGCGCTTCCAACGGTAGCTGGTGAATGCCTGCCAGCACCGCAGCAGCGCAGTCCAGCTTTTCGTATTTTCAGCTGCGGTCACTGAATCAGGCGCCTGAGACGATTCTTCCTGGCAGAATCGACAAATCCGGGGCTGGGAATGTAGACGCACTGAACTGCACAGTTTGGAATCCGGCCTGAGGCCTCGGGTTGCCCTTCAAAGGCTGCTTGACTACTAACGCAAGTGCTTGTTCGGAGCCTCTTGACCAAGGGCATTCGCACAAACGTCAAATACAAACACCATCAAACGCTGTCAGCCAGTATACACCAATATCAAACATTCAAAACAAACACTAAACTACTAAACTAAACATTGCTGTCTTCCGTGGTCACCAACCTGCTTCCGCTTCTTTGCCTCTGCTTCTCTTCCATCCCCTTTTCACCGGCCCTTCGTCAGCCTGGAAAAGAATCCAATCGCAGCGAATCACGTCTCACGCATGCGACCCAAGTCAGGAGAGTCAAAAACTTGATCTTTGGAAAACAGAAACCTACAGAGGCTTTTCCAAAGTATTGAGCTTGGAACCATCTGCTGTTTTGAAAATGCGTTGAGAGAACAGCCGAAGATTCAAAACATCCCATCTGTGCCTCTTCTGTCTGATGAGGCTCCTAGGCATGAAATACTGTCGTTCCACTTCACCGGACACTTCCAACCTAACTGAAACCAAATCTATCATCTAGATTCATCTAGACTATCAATGTGTTGGGGCATTGCTCCACTGTCCCTTTTAGATCTTTTAGCCTTCGGGACCACCATGTCAACAGCTGCCCAAATAGCCAGATATTTTCACACACTCAGATATTGGATCATCTCAAAATGTGGTTCAAAACCTCTGACATTGGATGGTGAATCCACACATCTGCCATTGGTTCTTGAATCCCTTGGACATCGCCTGGGCACCGGGCATTCTCCAAGGCCAGTTGCGGAGTTTGCGGAGCCTGCGGAGCCTGCGCTTCCTGCCGCTGATTGGCGCTGTGCGCTGACAGCCGCTTGTAGTCCAGTTCGCAGTCATACCTTGGCGCAACGCGGCTTGAAGAACCTAACTGAATCATCCCAAATGTTAACATATTTAACATGAAACACCCTCTGAAACACCCTCAGAAACCATGGTTTTTTGTAGGGGATAAAAACATCTATTTGGGACCATGTAGGCCCAATGACGCGGCGATGATGGGATCAATGTGGTCTCAATAGTAACCGTCCCCTTTTTTCGAAACCAGTACTGGCTCGTATATGGTAGTAGCCCCAATTGGAGGTCTTTGGCGTTGGATTCTCATGTAGCAAGATGTAGCAAGTCTATGCAAGTTTTGGAATTTCTGAGCAAGCACAGAATTTGAGAATACAAACACAGAAACGATCAGCAAATCATGTTGTGCTGCCCCGACACCGCGGAATCCAGCATGGTTCAAGGAAATTTCATGGAGAGCACAAAAAAGGCTGAGAATCAGGCACCAAATGGCGAAACTTGGAGATAAATGCTTTGAGCTCCTGAAAGCGTATATCGAAAGTCGGGCATCCGCTGCTATCCTTGTCGTCTTTTACTTCGCGATCCGAGCAACCCAGTCCTCCAAGCTACCAACATAACGATGCAGGTGTGCCTACAGCTCAAAAATGCTCAAAATTTTGAGGGCTCAGGGAGACCAAAGTGCTGCATAGTGCTGCAATGGCATGCTGAAGCTCCCACCCTGTCATTTGCTCGAATTGCTCTCGCTAGTGTCGTCTCAATGGTTTCGTTCAGCTCCTGTAACAGCGCAAGTCTCCTATTAAATTATTTTTTGTTAAAACTTGTTAAACCACTTTGTCCCTGGGGCAGCAAAGGGAACCCAAACGCAACGACAAACATGAGGCGTCGCTCTCCGACGGCATGTGACCTTGCCCCTCCTTATAGATTTTTTTCCTCTCTGCGGCACTCATCGGTGGTGGCAGTTCATGGCTCCGTTGCAGTTCCTACAGAAGTTTTACATCAATCGAAAAACCCAATGGCGATTGCAAATCAAATATCCATAAACATCCAACATACCATGTAAAATGATTTTTCTCAAGATGATTCATGATTCATGATGATTTGCCTAAATAAAATTGTTGATTTTCCATGTAGTTATGTTAAATTTCCCAGAGGGCTGCAGAAAAAAAGGCTGGCCTCGTAGGTCAATGTGCTCAAAACCTGATCTGCTCGATCAGATCTCCCAAGCTCCTGGCGATACGCAATAACAAATCATGGTATCAATCATCACAAATCATCAAAAAAACGCACATATATCTTTATACGTACAATTATTTCTACATATGTATGTTCTATATATATATATTTATATATATATATATCTCTCTCTATATATATATATCTCTCTCTCTCTAGATACTATATACACCAACCCCTGCCCAACCTGGGGCGGCGCCCGGGATCACCGCAGGTGCGACATTTCCATACATTTTACTTACCAATGCCAAAAGCCGCTGCAGCTTCAGGCACCGTTGCCTGAACTTGAGGCACCGTTGCCATCACTGTAGTCAGGCACAGTTGCCACCAAATCGGCCAACCGCTGGATGAAAGACGAGCGTGTGGAGCCGGAGACCCGCGGAGTCATGGCCAAGCTGCCACGTGCCGACGGCGAACCCGCCAGAGGCTTCTCTGAGTAGAACACCTGGCCTGTCTCCCTCCCTCCAACGGCGAACAAGGGCGGCCGCTCATTCACACCCGGAAACCGCAACGGGTGCAGCTCCATCGGCTTATCTCCGCGGTCCTAGCCAGATAAGATGTGAATAGATACTTGGTGGATGGTTTTGGTCTAAAGCATGTGCAAGTAACATATAACCTAATTGTAAAGTATCTACAACCCTAGTGTAACTTAGGCTAAGTAAGATAAGTTTCTCTCATTTTTTTATGGTAGTTGTAAGTATTTACCAAAGATAAACTAGATAGCCAAGTTTTTTTGCGTTACCAACCAAAATAATTTATAAGTAACTTAGGAAACTTAACTCTCTTTGTTATGAAAAATAACCTTTTGTCTTGGAATAGAAATATCTAAAAAAGCAAGGTTTGGGTTGGAAACAAATAAATAACCTTTTTTCAAGAGAAGGACAGAAAGGACATGGAACCAAAGCCTACGTTCACGGAGGCCGCCCCCAGCACCAGCAGCAGCAGGAAGAAGAAAAGCAAGAAGAACGGCAAGGGCAAGAAATGAGTCAAGTCAGCGTTCCAGCTTTAAAAGACTTTTCAGTTTTGATCTTGATCGACGCCTGAGAGAAAATGCGTATATGACTGTAAAAGCAAATCTCTTTTAAAAAAAATGCAATAGATTTTTTACACATTTTTTACACATTTTTTACACATTTTGACACGTTTTACACATGCGTGAGTAGATTTTTTTTACACATGTGTAAGTGGATTTTTTGGTGTACACATGTGTACATGGTTTTTGGTTTACACATTCTTATACATCCTTACACATCCATACACATTCAGACATATTGTAGTCTTTTTGGTTAATGCTTTCGTACACATGCTTTCTTTCACGCCTTTGGTCATCCGTGGATGTTCTATCCTGCGGCCCTTTGGGTAGCAACTGTTTCATTTTATATTTTTTTTGTAAATCAAACTTGTCCAACCCAAAGCACAAACACATCATCAAACTTTCAAGTGCAGCAAAGAAATTCGACTGAAACTTACGAAACAAAGGTTTCACGACACAAAAGATATAAAAAGTGCAAAACGCAATGCTGAGGAAAAATCTGCAAAAATACCTCTTTGCGTGTCCAAAACAACTTTGACTAACTTAAAAAACTTGCAAGTTACGTATGTTAAACTTATGCTGCTTAGAGCTACAATTAGAAATTCTTAAAAAGTTAAGTTTCCTAAGTTAACTTGTAAGTTGCGTAAGTAGTTCAGGTGCCATAAGTGATTTACATGTACTCGATCCCAAAACCAGCCACCACGTATGTCACAGTTCGAATATCAAGTAGGAGGTCAAACCATCAGACCAAAGGGTACAAATAGATAATCTAATGCCCAAAAAAAAAATATACCACTGCAACAAATATGCTGGATGACACGACCCTTCCCATGAAGTTCCACCCCATCATGCACGACACGAAAAGACCCCGGCCTCCCAGTTGATGGAGAACAGCGGCGCGCCGAGCTCCCTGCTGATCCGGCAGGGATCCAGCAGAGCAAGATGCACCACGTAGTGGCCAACAAGGCTGGAACCAAGCCGGTCACTGTTTCTATAACCCAAGGGCGCAGGATGCTGCCAAAAGCAAGCCGTTCACTGCTTCTAGTTTCTATATTGGGTTCCGAAACTGCTGTATGGCGACGATGCTAGGACGCTGCGAAATAGGTTCGAAACTGCTGTATGGCACGTTTCGGGAAGCCTCGACATGCTTAAAAAGGCCGGCTCCAGATTCGGGCAGCGGAACCAAGGCCCAGGACGCTGCCAAAACAAGCCGTACCTCTTCACTGTTTCTATAGGGTTTCGAAACTGCGGTATGGCACGTTTCGGGAAGACTCGAAATGCTTAAAAAGCTCGGCAGGCTGCAACCAAGGCCGCGGGACGCTGCAACAAGCCTCCAACTGTTTCCAGGACGCTGCCAAAACAAGCCCCTCACTGTTTTCTATAGGGTTTCGAAACTGCTGTATGGCACGTTTCAGCAGCCTCGAAATTCTTAAAAAGCTCGGCAGGCTGCAACCAAGGCCGCAGGACGCTGCCACAACAAGCCTTGAGGTTTCCAGGACGCTGCCACAACAAGCCCCTCACTGTTTCTATAGGGTGTCGAAACTGCTGTATGGCATGTTTCGGGAGGGCTCGAAATGCTTAAAAAAGCCGGCTCCAGATTCGGACAATGGAATCAAGGCCGCAGGACACTGCCAAAACAAGCCAACACATAAGAGGGCGGCGGCACCTGCGCAACAGCCCATTCTATAATCCGGCGATGCCTCGCAGTGTGTGGTGTACCTTGCAGCTACCCTAAAGCTTTAGCTACGGGGTGCGCCTCTGCAGCCGACCCCCAATGCAGCCGACCCCCAAAAATCCTTCACTCTGCTGGTGTTTTCACGTTTTTGGGGGTCTGGGGCCGGGAAGAAAGATGCTAAAATTACAATATGCTTCTGGAAGTCGATTTTGAACAATTGTTTCACTGTTTCACGATTTTTTGCTGCGCTCGGGAAGCAAAAACATCGTAAAATACAGTGTTTTTTCCGTTTCGCATATAGAAACTACATCTTGCAACATGGAGAAAACTGCGTAAATACCAGTGTTTTTGCTAGGCACCGGCACAAAAACACAGTAAATACTGTGGTTTTGGGCTTCCCAAGGCGCAAAAAACATCGGTATTTACGGTGCTTTTTGCTTCGAGAGTGAAAAAAAAGTGAAAACACTGCCTATTTGACGATTTTTAGGGGTGCACAAAAATGCGAAAATAAACTGTGTTGCAAGAACAATAACGACGACGACGAGGACGACGACGACGACGACGACGACGACGACAAGAACAAGAACAAGAACAAGAACAAGAACCACAACAATAATAATAATAGTAACAACAACAAGAGGAAGAAGAACAAGCACAAAAATGCGACAAAAAGATGTGTGGTAAGATGGTTACAAGCTGCGGTATGACAAGAACATCACACTGTGCTCTGCACCTGCGCGCACGCGCAGAGCACATGAACAACAC
>Ga0126342_10011609_pt1 | contig 15727 bp, 16 predicted proteins | sample Cyp1metagenome_FD_92528 | JGI IMG/M metagenome (GOLD analysis project Ga0126342, IMG submission 92528) | Coral microbial communities from Lord Howe Island, Old Settlement Bay, Australia - Cyphastrea 1 metagenome | ecosystem: Host-associated > Invertebrates > Cnidaria > Coral ...
ATGCCTCAGATGCCTTGGACAAGATCCGTTATGAGTCCATCACTGATCCTGACAAGATTGAGGCGCAGCGTAAGTTTCAAATGGAAGGACTGCTTCAGAGCTCGCTATTTCACGTGATTTCGCTACGACCATACTTCTATCACCCCCTTTGCAGTACATGTTCCACAGTTGTGTGTCCATGGTGTGCTGCATCTTCATGCGATTCTTACTGCAAGAGTTGTTGGCGATGCAAGATATGAAGTGATGCAAAGACAGACACCCAAGAGGTGTAGCTGGTGTAACAGCGATGTTCCGTCCCCTTCCTTTCATGGGGTCTGGGAGTGTAGTTTTTTTTTTCCAGAAAACCAGACCGTCAAAGCCTGAGCCCGAGATGCAGCAACGGATGAGTTGGCCTGAAGCGGTTGAGAGAGATGTGCTGTGCAGGGTACTTTGATTTTACATCATATGATATGGTAGAATCTGAAAGCGCCTCCTTGCGAGGAGGTATTCCTTGGTCAGCTAAGGCTAAGGGTGTTGCCCATGAGGTCAAGAGAACGACGGTTCCATGAACCCCGTAGCCAGTTTCGCTCAAGCTCAGCCAAGAACAATCAATTCAGAGAGAATTCACCTTGGTTATTTTGAAGCAATGGTAGAGACTTTCGCCTTCAATGCTGACATCTAGCAGTTGCTGACATGTTAGCCTTGCCAGCAAGGACCCTGGAAGACTGGGGTCGAGGAGGCGTATGCATTTTGGTGCGAGAGCTTTTGGCAGCAGTGATGGTTTCCCAGTCCACACTCCCATGGGTCAAATGCTTAGCATTGAGATCTTAGGACTAGGCAAGCGCTGACAGCGAGCGCTGACAGCTGTTTGCGTTTACCAGCGCAAAGCGGGAGACAGCGACTTCGTCAACTGTTTTCAGGAGCTCAGTGTCTTTCTTAGGAGAGGATTTTGGATAGCTGGTGGAGACCTTAATGAATATGAATGTGCAGATTGGCCACTTGGCAGAATCTTGCAGAACCACTGTGGCTCTTTGGTGGCCAAAGGTATGTGCAATCCACGCCAGAGTCATGGGATTTCCTGAATAGTGAAAAGACAGATTCATTGATGGGTTATTCCATAATGGGCCGCACCTTGAGAACTACCTCCAGGCGGTGGGTGCGGGCCATTCTGTGGTGCGAGAGCTTCTTCAGAAGATATTGTGCCTTAGTGTTGCGCTTATTCTTTGGAATGAGTGTCTTGGCCCTTGGACTTGGATTGTGCAGTTGTTTTGTGCAGTCCAGTGACATGTCACCAGTAGTGCTTTGCTCTGTTTTTGTCAGTGCAGCACTGGCGATGATGACATGTGGTTTTTACGATGCGAAACCTTTTTGCCCTGACACATGGTGCCTCAGACCATGTCGCTTTGTTGGTGCTAGAAGATTTGCCTTGTCCAAAAGAACGAAGTTTTGCCCAATTGTAGTGTTGCACTGGGTCTCGAGACCTACAGCAGCATTACATTCGCTGTTGAGAGGAGGAGCAGGTGGCTCAGCTGCCACACGGAGAAAGCATGAGGAACAGGATCTTCTCAAAGGTCTTACCGATTTGCTACGAGCTCACAGTGGAAAGAAAACCCAGCACAGATCATGGGCAGAAGTGACGTGACCTTCTAAGTGCCCTTGGGGCACTAGTGAACAAGTATAGCTCCCAGAAACGACAGGATGTTTCTTTGTTTGATGCTCTGAGCGATTTGGTTGCCCGATTTTCAATCAATGCTGCACCCTCGCCTCAGACTGCCCGAAAAGTACAGTTTGCTGATTCCGATGACCACACTGAGACCAAGTCTACCAATGACCAGCCCGATGCAGCGCCATTTTGGACTGTTCCCCGCAGGACTAGACGGATGTCGCCAGTTGACCTCCCAAGATTGTCGATGGATTTGGGAAAATGTTGTGCAACTTCCATACTTTCAATCAATCTTTGGAAGAAGGTAAGCTTCCTGCTGACTGTATCGGTGCTCTGGTCAAACTCGGAAATATTGAAAATCTTCAAGTGTTGGCCAAAGTTCATGGTTTGGAAGACAAACCTTTTGCGCTCGTGATTTGGAATCATCAGCGAGATCTCACGGATGCTCCAAAAGATGCTACCAACAGATGGGTTCTGACTGAACGTCATGGAGCCATATGCATGCCAATGGTGAAATTAGGTAATGCCATGCCTACTTTCCCTTCTGAACCGAAAGTGCTGAAAACCAGTGACGTCACTGCTGAAAATTTGCACACAGTACGGTTTAGCGTTCGCAAAGAGCTTGTCCCCACTGAATGGGCAATAGCTCGAAAGGATCCGGCAAAATATGTACAGCAATTGCTACCAGCGAAGGGCCAAGTGCGTTGTTATTCCTGGAAAGAGTTGTATGTTGACAACAAGCTTATGCTAACTGGATATGCAAAGTGCTCACAAGACTGCGCAACACAATTGCTTAAGCAAGCAGGAGACAAAGGAATTTTCGTTGAACTGCTGAGTTGTGACAATACCGCTCGAAAACCTGTTGAATGGGTCGCACGATTGCATGACGAAGAAATTAAAGCCCAGCGTACTTTCGCAGAGTCCTTACTATGTGCAAAGCAAAAAACCTGCCCATGGCATGCAGACGAGGCAATGGCAGCTGCGTAGGCCTTCGTGGAGGAGATGTTTCAAAACAACAAGCTAGCAAATGGACATTGCGTGGCATTCCACGTTCATGGACTCCGGATATGACTGAAAAATGGTTACATGACCAAAAATTCACAGATGTCAAACATATTCAGCCTCCGCGCACGGTTGGTGGCCTTTGGACGGTTGTTGCCAGACCCGACCACACGCCATCGACTTCTGAAAGTGCTTTGATTTTTCAGACTGGAGAGGCTGTCGTCACGGTCAGACCATGGACCAAAAAGACACCAGTTTGCTATGAAAGCTGGAATAGCCGAGGATCTAGATGGATTGCTGGAGAAGTCCCTCCTGATGCTCAAGACGACACCGGAGGCGTGACTGCAAGTCTTGAAAAGAAGAAACAAAAGACTGAAGCGCACACCCAACCAAGTCAAGGAGCCAAGCGCCTGTTCGATGACATCTCTGGTCCCCGCGGTACTGCTATCTGGGATTTGGGTGGCAGTGGTGACTGTGGATATAGAGCAATCGCAGCAGCTGTGGCCAGCCGAAGTGGAAAAAGTGAAAAGGAAATCCTTGAAAACCTCCCTGCATTAACCAAAACAGTTCGATCAAAAGGCCATCAGTGGCTTACTCAGAATCAAGACTGGAGACAGTCGTGGGCACTCGACACCCGTGCCAATCATGTTACAGAAGCTGGTGCTTTGCCAACAACGCCAGACCAGTACTTGGAAGCTGTCCAACGCCCAAGTCGCTGGCTACATGGCCTCATAGCGCAAGCCATGGCCACAGCGTTGCAGACTGATTTCTTAGTTTTTGAACGGCAACAAGGTGGCAAATGGAGGATGTCCGCCCGAATTCAAGCGGAACAGAGCAAGCTTCACGATCCTATCAGTTTGTTGCTCAGTAATGGCCATTATCGCACAATTCGCGACCACAGCAATTTTCCTCCAGAATGGAAAAAGTCTACCCCCAAAGGCCAGTTTCAACGGGCTGCTGGGGAAGAGTACAGCAAGTGACAAATCCTTCAGTAGTTGGTTAAAACCCGCTCATGTGATTTTCAAACACAAATCAGGATCTTCAATTGACAAGCCAAAAAGTTCCAAAAAATTTGACAAGACATGGTTGAAACCAGCCGATTCAGTACAGTCCAAAGCAAGTCTCAAAAGCAAAACCAATGGGCCTGCAACTGGGTGCTCGACATCTTGCAAAAGAACCGGCACTGCTCAGCCCAAATCCAAAGTGGAAGAAAAACACAGATGGGTTTGCCCTTTGTGTGACATGGAAATCACTGCCAGTGGAAGCCGCCACGTTCTGCGGTACAACAAGAACAATCACCTGCGATATCGCCACAAAGGAGAAGACTTGTCTCAAGTTCCCAAATTGAGACCTGTTCCTGCGCCAGTTTGCGTTGTTTCCTACAACTTACCACCTGCCGCAGTAGCATGGAAATGCCCATGGTGTCCAGCGCAGCTACCGGCACTAGGAAGCAATGCGTTAAATGCTGCAGTGAAGCTCCATATTCATACGAAGCATAAAGGAAAGACACCCAAGCAGCTTTATAGCGCACGATGGAAAAAAAGAGATCCTTTGTTGATTTCAGCATTCAAGAAAGCATGTGATCGTAGGACTGCCCAGTATTCTGAAACCAGAGATATGCAAGTGAATGGTCATGACATTGTACAAGTCCAGGTTGATTGGACCAAGTGGAATCGCCGTAATGGACCAGTGCACAGTGCTAAGACCAAAACCCACCGCCAGCAAAGCAGAGCTTTGACCTGCAAAACATGTTGGGCCACTGGCACTATGGCAGCTTTCAGGAATCAGCTTTGCAAGCAGTCCGCTCCTCTATTTTTGTTCGCTCAAACGCACATGGTGGAAATCCCTCATGAAAAAGGGAATTGACAACCCAGCTCGCATGGCCAAAGCATGGGGGACCACCGTTGTCATTTGCGAAACCAGACGTCGTGATGTATGTTGACTGATTTTCGCACTCTCATATAGCATGCAGCCTAAGCCTTCCATATCAGTATCTAAAGGTAGTCTGTTGGAAGTGGCAAATTTGATGCTTGTTTTCCTACTGTGGTCTGGAGATGTTGAACCTCACCCCGGACCTCGCAGTCGCAAGAAGTCAAAGGACGAACTCGTTTGGTGGAATTTGAACACTAGAGGCGCGCCTAGCGTTTGGGAACTCTTGCAATTGGCCCATGAATCACATGTTGATGTCATTACAATCCAAGAATCTCAAATGCTTGATAACGAATCTGTCGCTCTTTCCAAGAAAGCTTCACGCTATGGATACACGGCGCAGATGTCGTCTGGTCCCCCTACACGTGACCGATGGGGTCATGAGCGTGGCAAAGGCGGTGTGATTACTTTGATCAGTCGCCGTATCTCTCATTCCCATGCTTTTAGGTTAAGCGGAGTCGGAGGTCAAGCCATTGCTTCTTGGATTAACGGCACATTTTGTGTCAATGTTTACGTCACACACAGTGCTGAGCAGGCCAGCTTTCTCGAAGAAGTTTATCAACATTTCTTAGCCATTGCAGTTGATGCTTCTTTCATTTTCATTTGTGACTGGAACACTGTTCCCGCTGACAATGCTATGTTTGCTTTGTTGCAGGATGTTAATGGGTGGGAATTGAGTACTGATGAGCCCACTCGCTGGCAAGGTTGCAGGAAAATTGACTATGCCATCTCTAATTTGCCCAACACTAATATGTCTATTCGACTTTTGCCACATGCGCTATCTGATCACCGGCTTATCGACTTGACTTCCTCTCAATCTTTTCGTGAGGTCTCACAGATTCAGCTTCAACGCACTTTTACCTATGTGCCGCCTGATGGCGTCAGTAAAACCATTTGGCAAAGTACCTTCGAATCCGCCCTCCAAGTGCAGAACTCCCCCCTCCACACCATTCCTGAAGCCACTCTCTCTTTGGAAGTTTCCTCACGCGAAAAAGAATTCTGTTTTGGTAGACATAGGAAAAAACAGTTCAGGGTTCAAAACGGTAAAAGGACCGATGTGGAGATTGAAGTTTTCTGCAGTGAGGCTGAATGGTTTCAAAGCTTGACAGCAGGGGTTAGAGCCGCTTGTGATAAATGGAGTGAGGACGCTGACAAGTTTTTTGTTGCATCCTAGCGCCTCAAAAAGGAGAAGTCCCTTTCAAATGCTTCTCAATCCGAGAGGTGTCGCACCCTTAGACGTTTGCAAGAAGCTCAGCTGGTGAAAAGCAAAAAAACCAGAAGCTTAGCAAGAAACGAAAAGGGTTGCTGGGGGAAGTCAGCCGCCTTTCAAGGCCACCCAAAGGTCGCAAAGGATCAGTGGAAAGCTTTGTGTTCCTCCAAAGTGGTTGTTACTGCTGCGAAAAAACATCGAACTCGCATTTCCATGTTTGGTGCTTCTCGCAGTGTCGCCCAGGTCGATTCTGCGCAGGACTTGGTTCGTTTTACTTGGCCAGTGGTTGTCAACAAGCGCCCTCGTCCAAAGAGGGCTTTGTGCTTGCATCAAGCTTGGAAGTGTAACAAGTGCGGTCGATGTTTTCCGCAGTTTGGCAAGGCCAAGAACCATGCCTGCCGCACTTCTTTCATTACAAGCAAGAAGATCATCCAGAGCAGGTGGACTTTGTTGCGCAAGCACCGCAAGCTTTGTGACATTTTCAGCCATGGTGTTGATGCGGAAACTTTGAACAATGTTTTCAAAGGGTCCGAGTTTTATTTGTGCAACTCGAAGCAATGATGTGGTTTGCCACGATGAATGTCAACAAAGGTGGCGTCTACAAAGGTGAGATTATTCGCAATTTGCTTGAAAATTTTCCTTGTGCTGTCATTGGCCTTCAAGAGGTCAATATCAATCCTTTCAGTCATGTTAGTTTTGCAGACGAATGGCGTGCTTTTGGTTTCCATTGCTTGCTTGGTGCTTTCGATTCCGATGCAAATGTTTACAGAGTGGCCATCATCTCCAAATTGCCTCTGCGGCAGGTAACATTACCTGACGTCACTTGTGCTTCCCGCTACGCTGCTGGGGTGGTTGAGGTCCAGCAGACTTCTTGTGTGGAAAAGGTGTTGTTTGGTACCATCTATGGACACGCAAACTGTGTTGATAGTGCCAATGACTTGGTTCGCGAGGTGACGTCAGGCATGGCGCAGTTCACTGACAAATGGATACTGATGGGTGATTACAATTTGACCGCTTGCGAAGGCGCAGTGTGTGAACTTGTCTCAAATGGAACGGTCTACAACATGGATGATCCCTTTTGTTCGTCAACTTTGCCAGCCACTCGTGGTGATAAGCGACGCATTGACTATGGTTTGTGCTGCAAACACCTCCACCCTGTTGCCGTGGACCACACACGTGGCATCTCTGACCATGTGGCGGTGAGATATCAGTTTGACTTTGTTGAAGCCGACTTGATTGGTCACATTGGTCCGTGTCACGCAAGAAAAGCAGTTGATCCTTCGCTCATTCCTTCGTTGTTCGCTGAAGCTTGGGATGAGTCCGCTTTCAACGTTGCTTTACAAACAGAACAGGTGGACGATGCGTGGCATTTTCTGTCATGTGCCGCGGAGAAAGCTTTGTTTCCGGATTGTGGTACAGTGCAACCTCGGTCACATGCTTGGACACCGCGGCCGCAGCGCAAACGCAGCAAAGCTGCCGCCGCTAGTGAATCATTGCCCTTGGTTCGATTGCGTCGGTGTGTGTGCGACGCATCAAGCAGCTTGGTTTTCAGCCTGGCGATGTGCATTTGCGCGACAAGATCGCGCGCGACATTTCGGGTTTGGTGCAACATTTTCCTCATCTGGCGGAACTTGACCATTTCACTGTGGAGACCCAGGTTCCTTTGGCAGAGCAGGTGCTTGAGGACGCAACGGCGAGTGAACGGCGGAATCGTTTGTCTCAGTGGCAGGAATCCGTTTCTAGCAGCTTGAGCAAGCAGTCCTCTTGGATTAAACGCAAGAGCAACAGTGCTTTGGCGCTTGATTCTGCTGCGACCACTTACACCGATGCGCCCCAGGTTCAACAGTTTGCAGTGCACCCGGTTCAGCAAATTCGTCAAGCAGAAGACGTTTGGTTGCAGCAGTGGTCTGCCGATCCCGCTGTGCACTCAGCTGAGCATTTGGACAATTTGCGCAATTTCCTTGGGTGTACAACCAAGCTTGCCCACTTTTCCGTTGCAGGTTCAATGGACTATTCCCGCTTTACAACGTGTTGCTCGGACAATCGTCGGGAAGGCTGCTGGGCCAGACAACTGGACAAGTGACAGTTTGCTTTTGCTTCCCGATGCTCGGTGGTCTGCTTTTGCACAATTGTGGGATTTGATTTTTCGTACCAGTATAGTTCCTATACTCGTTGGAAAGATGCTCGCATCAGCTTGCTTCCGAAGCCATCTGGCGATTTAAGGCCTCTGAGTTTGGTTACTGTTTGCTGGTGCATTGGTGCAAAGCATTTGGTTAAGTGTTTGCGACCCTGGGTTTCTTCATAGATCACTCCTAACATTTTTGGCGGTGTGCCCAACCAAGGTTTACTTGACGCTCATACCATTCTGTGGCGTGCAATCTTGGATGATGACGGTGGTGACGTGGCTTTCATCTCTCAAGACCTGTCAAATTTTTTGATTCGATTTCTCTTCCGCATCTCCAAGTGGTTCTTGCCCATTGCGGAGCTCCTCAACAGTTTAATGCATTGGTGACGAGTTTCTACAATCAAGCGCGGAGAGTTTTTTCCTCCGCCGGTTTCTTGGGCGCGCAATGGCATACAGTCAAGGGGACAGATTCAGGGTTGCCCACTCAGTCCTTTACTCTCTGCCATTTTGATGAATATGTGGGGTCGTCATGTCGCTGGTTCTGGTGCACGTACTTTGTCCTTTGTTGATGATCGCACTTTTTGGTCATCTGATTTTGCGCAACTTGAAGCTGCCAAAACGCGAAGTGAAGAGTTCGACCGCCTTTTTCAATTCAAGTGTTCGCCTGCAAAAAGTCATATTGCGTGTGCTTCTGGTGCAGCAAGTGGTGAGTTTGCTACAAACTTATTTGGCTACACGGTGTCTTCAACAATGACTTTGATTGCTTTGTCTTACAACTTGGATGATCGGTGTCCTCCGGTGCTTGCTAAATTTAATTTGGCCAAAGTTCAGACCCGCATGAGATACATCAAGGTGGTACCTGGCTACTTTTATCACAAAGTTATGCACATTCGTCGTTTGGTGTTGCCCATGCTGTGCTGGGCTGCCGGTTTTTCGGTGATTCCTAAAGAAGTTTGGCAGAATTTGCGAAAACAAGTGTATTCAGTCTTCGAAGCAAAACTATTGCATGACACTGCCAAATGCATTCTGCATGAAATCATGGGATGGACTGTGGATCCTCATTTTGCAATTGTTTGGTCGCATTTGTGTGCCTTCATTCGTGTTCAGTGCCGCGATCCTGGCTTTCAGGTGGTTGGTGGTCAATGGTACAATCTGTTGCCGGCCGCGCAGACAATTTTGCAAGAACTGGGCTGGTGGCATTCGGATGATGGGTGTTTTATTTTGCGTGCAGACCACTCTGGTGCTACTCGCCATTTCGAACTTGGTGTGGACAATCCTTGTGTGCTACAGGAGTGGCTTGCTGATTGGCACCGTGCGCGCGCAGTCAGAAATTGCACAAGAATCGGCAAGCGGCTTCATCGTGATGATGATTCATTGGCAGTGGGGCTGGACCTTCCTAGTCCGCCTGATCCTAGTTTGTGTCTTTTTGCTGGGCATGTCGCTACATGGAAGGCTACAGGGTCCATTCATTGAAAACGTGCTGCGCTGGCTAGTGGCTGCTCTTTTTGGTGGAAGCATCCTCATTGCAAAGAGTTTTCGGAGAATGACCCACGTTTGCTTTGTGCCTGTGGTCAAGCGCAGCCCTCTAGGCCGCACTTGGTCTGGAACTGTCCTCAGTTTGCAGGCTTACAACATAGGCCCCTTCCGACTCATCGCATTGAAGAACGCTTGTTTGCGCAAGTGGTGCCTGAGACACCGCCGGCTCCTCGTGTCCATGGTTGTACTGAAATGTTGAATGCAATTACAGCTGCATTTGCTTCCATGTTCGCGATGTCTCCATTTGGGGTGGTTGCAACTGATGGTTCAGCTATGGATTCCGTGGCTGCTTGGACTGTTCACATTCCTTGTTTGGACACTGGTTTTGCTTTGGGGCTTCATGGAGAGGACCAGACTTCTTTCCGTGCTGAGGTTGAAGCCTTTCATGTGGTACTTCTTTGCTTGTGTCGATTATGGGATGAAGGTTTTCAGCAACAGGTCACATTGGTCATTGTTACCGATTGTACCGCTGCCATTTCCATGATTCATTCTGTGCATGGGGTTTCCCCTCTTTTGAGTCGAAAACTTCGATCATTGCTGCAGCTTTGTGAACGCCGAGGTGTGCAAATTATTTTCCAATGGGTGCCGTCTCATGGACGTCACGTGGCCAGTTGGAAACCTCTTCATTTTTCTGAAATGGAGCCAAGACCGTGGAACGAGATTGCCGATCAGCTCGCTCGTGACGCTGCTTCACAGCAGTTGCAAGGCTCAGCTCGTCATTTATGTGCTGAAGCACGGCGCCGTGCTTATCGATGGGAAATGGGGACACTACAAGCAGTTGCGCGCATTGCCACGTAAGCATGCTGCATAGCTCCTTTCTTTTTGTGTGTGTTTCTAGGACGACTTAGGTGGGCATCCTCTGTACACATTCCAATTTACCAATTCAAGGCAACATGCGTGGGGTTCAGCTATATGTGTTAGTGGAGTCCAAGGGGAAAGAAGGGATGAGCAACTGTAGTTCTGCAGCCAGTTGGGCCAAGAATTCTTCAGCCCCTGCCCGTGGATTCTCGGTGCTAATGGGTCCACCACGGCCTGCCGTGCCAGTGGTGCTCGGCTACTGGCAGAAACATGGGGTCATATTTTTGGGATTGGACATTATTATACGGAAAGACTTGGGATGACTTGAGCAGGGTCTATGGTATATGGAGAGCACTTGAGGCCCCCTCATGCGGGGAAACACTTGCTCTTCAGCCAATTTCAATGGAAACCATAAGAAAACTGACCAAGATGAAAGGCACTACGGGAGGAGTTGACCGTTGGGACGCTGAACTCTTGTCCCATCTTCGGTACAGGGCCTGGTCAAGGTTAGCTGACTTGCTGAATTTGTGTGAGAAAGAGGATAGGTTTCCTGAAACGCGGAAACCCACTTTCGAAAACGAAAGGAGAAGCGGTGCACCAGGCGACGGAGGTCACTCAGGTCAGGCCCATTGCTGTAGGTCACGCTATCTACCGTCTTTGGGGACGCATACGTCTTCAACAGATGGCGCCTTTCTTTGCCAACCATTTGCCTCCGTTTCAATCTGGTGGATGTGCAGGAGCAGATTTGGAAAGCATGCTGGTGTCGCTCTCACTGGATCTCCCTGGAGACACCTACCAAGTGGGGCTTGCACTTGACTTCAGCAAAGCCTTCGACCCGACGGACGCTTACTGTGCTCTGCGGGCCTTGAAGTCGCGGGGATTGCCTGATAGCATCACCAACCTGCTCGGTAATCATTGGTTGGATCACTTTCGGTGGCGCGGTGGTCCCGAAGCCATGATGGGATGCTGCAGCCTGCCGCAGGGGGATGTGTGGTCCCCGCTGAGGCTCGCCCCCCCTTTGGCAGCTACACTTCGGAAACAGCAGCAAGACTTTCCGCAGATGGGGCAGATGCTTTATTTCGACGATCGCACCATTCTTGGTGCTTTGCCTGCAGTTGTCAAACAGATTAAAGCTGCTTGGGACGAGTTTCCAGCTTTGACAAGATTGAAAACACACCCTGGCAAACACAGGGCTGAAAGCAAGCGTCAGCTGGAGCCGAACTACAGAGAATGGGGTGAAGTTCTTGGAGCCATCGAAACTTGGTGCAGGGTAGTGAACAAGGTGGTTGCAAACCTGAGACCCTAATCACATGACTCCGTGATTTGGTGGATGCTGCAGACAAGCGGCAGCCGGGTCAGCAGTCAGACAAGGAGTTAGCCACAGCCAACAACAGGTGGCGCAAAGGTGGTGAGGAATTTGAAAGGTACCACGACTGATCTTATGACACCTTTTCAGATTCAGATGGTTCTTCATCAAAAACTGTTCAAATTGTTCCAAGAAAAAATCTCAAGAAACATCAGAGCTATTTTCATGAGTTCATTCTGATTTGGATATGCTGCAAACAACTGATCTTATGACACCTTTTCAGATTCAGATGGTTCTTCATCAAAAACTGTTCAAATAGTTTCGAGAACAAATATCGAGCCATGAATGCCAATCGTCGTCGGCTGTACACTGGCGGATGGAAATATGAAGTCGACTGCCCCGCATCTTCACCTGCACACAGAGTTGTGTGAGTTCTCCACCATTTCCAATCGTTTGGCTTAGTTTCACATTTTTGAAACTGCGCTAAGGATATCTATGGATTGCTGGTGCAGATGAACTTGCCACTTCCAACTGACATCTCGATCTGTCGCATCGTGGTCTGATTTAGGTTGACTTCCAATAGGATACACAAGAATGTGTTAGTATATATATATATATTAATACATACATACATATATACATATAAATAAAAAATTAAATAAATAAATAAATATATATATATATATATATATATCACAGGATATTCTTGGACCTTTTGCAAGTTCTTGCTTTTTTGATCATTGTGGTGGGGTTTGGCCTTGATGTCTAGGATTTGTGGTAACATATAGAGCCACTCAGTCTTAAACTTAATCCCAAAGCGAAGAGTCAGATTCAACAAAATATCAACTGTGCATGCATCATCTATGTTGTGCGTTCTTTGGTTCTTGCGTTGGTTCTTGCGTTGTTCAAGCGTTGTTCAAGCTAAGGACAAGGTGAGTGGTATCCAGGTAAGGTAGTTTCTGCCTTTATGGAGTTTGACAATCAGGTGGAATTGATGGACGTCCAGCTTGGTCTTCGTGGATTTCACAATCCCTTGTGGACTTCGAAGCCCGTGTTTTCCAACCCGGTGGGGGATAGGCCGCCCAAAAGGGATGCACCAGGGCGGCCGCGTGGCCCTTATGAGGGCGGTAGGGAAAGCACTGCCAGTGCCACCCCCTCTTGCACCGCCCGGCAACGCGACCCCCGGCCCACCGCCCCCGCCTCCGCCACCACCCCCTTCACCACTTGACCTTGGAACCTCGAAGGCACCAGCAACAGGAACGGCCAGTTCCAGCACGGGTGCTCCCAGTTTCAGCAAGGCAACTCCAAGCAGCTCAAACCCACCTGGTGAGCCAAAGTATGGTCGCGTTAGCCCCTTCGAACATGTTTGGAGCATCAGAGGGCCTGAGCCCCCTAGTGAATGGATCGGTCCAGCTCCCCGTGTTTCCTGGTTAAAGTTTGTTTTTTAAACATGTATGCATACATATTTTGTATATATATATAAAACATCTATAGTTTTTAGTTTGTTTTCAGGTTGTATACATATGAACTTCTGACGAACAATCTTGTTTTCATTTAATTTAACAACATGTTCATTCCAAACCTTGTCGATGAAATGGAAACCGCATGTTTGTTTCGCTGTCTAACGGGATAAGCCAATGGTTTACACAACACTGAAACTTGGGAGTTTGAACTGAAGACTTTGCATGTGAGCTGATGTATATATGATCACCTTGACCATCTCAGGTGATATCAGCGGGTGTGGCAAAAATCTTAAGTTCCAGGATTTGAAGGTAAGATCAGGGATGAAAGAACCCGGAAAGACCCAGACGGTTCACCAAGAAGCAGTTTCGTTTCGCATAGCGCCACATGCGCTAGGTGCACCGTCCAAAAGAGCTTCCCGATAATCAGCTTGCTACTCAAGTCGAGAAGTTGCGGCCCATTGTCATCGAATCGATCCTGCGGAGGATCATGGCCAGTGCTTGGGTGAGACAGGCTTCCACGCGCCAGAGGACCACTTCATAATTTCCAAGCCTTGGATGCAGCTGCTTTAGCCTGTATTGATCTTGCAAAAGCCTTTGGCCACGTGGTGCCAGATCTTGCAGTCCAGTGCTTGCGCGTGTGGGATGTCCTGAGCCTATCCTGGCGGCCTGCCAGCATATTTGGTTTGAGCAGCTCAGACGGATTCAGTACAACGGCTAGGCTAGGCCCAAACCTGCACGAGCACAGTCTCCCTCTGTCTCCCCTTGCGATGGTATGCCTCTTGTCAGCGCCGGCAATGGCAATCCGCAGAGCTGAAGAAAGTCGTGGCCAGAGATGCACCATGGCTACGTTTGTTGACAATAGAATTTGTGTTGCCACCTCGGTCGCCCAGACCATGCGGCTCATCCAAGAGTGGAGCCTGCGGAGTGGCCGACTGGGTTTGCGGGAAAATCTCCGATTTGTAAGAGCGGTGATGGGAAGGATGAAATACTTTTTTTTTTTAATGCTGCTAGTGTTCCTGTTAGTTCCAGAGTCAAAGCTGAGCTCATTGCTACCTTGGTTGTGCCGAAAGCGACATTTGGCTGCTGGTGGCAGTTCTCAAAAGAGAAGTTGTATGGTTTGCAAGTCTTGATCCACCATACTCTGGTGTTTTCAAAGCGCATTGGGGCATTCATTGCAAGCTGGCGTCAAAGATGACCTGGACGCCTGGACGCCGTCTCTGCTATGCATTCGCAGGTCACCAGCCGGCAAGAGCCCCCTTGGAACGAACGTCTATGTCATGGGACGTGGTTGCAGAGAACCCATGTGCAGTTGAGCTCCTGGGTTTTGGACAGGTCCCATGCTGAATGTGGGAATGTCAAGATGAGAGATGCCGCTGCCTCTGGAAGAAATCTCCACATGATTCGTGAGTCCTGGCGACATATGTGTTCTTGAATTGGACAAACTTTGAAAGGAAGGAACTGGAGCACTTCCTTGTTAGAGAGAATAATAGGTTGCACTTGTGCGTAGGTTGTATAGGGATGGAGACTCGCATCTTCGCGCGATTCTTACTGCAGGAGTTGTTAGCGATGCAAAATATGAAGCGATGCAAGGACAGATGCTCGAGAGGTGTAGCTGGTGTAACAGCGATGTTCCGTCCACTTGGTTTCATGTGGTTTCGGACCGTAGCGTTTTTCAAAAAACCAGGCCGTCACAGTCTGAGTCCGAGATGCAGCACTGGATGGGTTGGCTTGAAGCAGATGAGAGAGATGTGCAGAGTGCTTTGATTTAACATCATATGGTAGAATTCGAAAGCGCCTCATTGGAGGTATTTCTCTGTGAGCTAAGGGTGTTGTCCATGAGGTCAAGAGACCGATGCTTCCATGAACCCCGAACTTATAAAAGTTCATGCGTTTTGCAGGCCCAACGCAGCAGTGTCGTATTTGTTTTGCTATGCAACAGTGTCGTCGTCGTTTTGCAGGCCCAGCCCAACTTCTTCATCAAGATCATCCCCGACAAGACGAACTCCACCTTGACCATCGAGGATTCTGGCATTGGCATGACAAAGAACGAACTGATCAACAACCTAGGCACCATCGCAAAGTCAGGAACTAAGGCGTTCATGGAAGCGATGGCCGCGGGAGGTGACATTAGCATGATTGGTCAGTTCGGCGTCGGCTTCTACAGCGCCTACCTGGTCTCGGACAAGGTTTCTGTTTTCCTTCTGCCCAAACCCATGTTTCGACCTTTGAGAAACTAGTTTAAAAATATTTGAAGTTATTGAGAGAGAGCCTCGCGCATTGTTGTTGTGCAAGGGTTTCCGATGTGCGAGGTTCGAGTGATCAGCAAACACAACGACGACGAACAGTACATTTGGGAAACTCACCTGCAGCTAGATATCTCCGATGTTGTCTCTTAAGTCTGTTCATATCTGATCACTCTTCCAAAAGGTCTTGGCTGCTTCGGCCATACCAATTGGAAACTGAGGAGAGCGGTGCTGGTGGGTCTTTCACCGTCCAGAAGGCAAACTCGAGCGACAGCATACGCCAAGAAAAGTTTCTTTTGAGACTTTCGGTATACATGGCACTAAATACATGGCATTAAACACATATCCTGATTTTCCTATATGTATATATATACATATATATATATATGTATATATATATATACATATATATACATATATATACATATATATATATATATATATATATATATATATATATATATATATATATA
>Ga0126342_10011610_pt1 | contig 15725 bp, 14 predicted proteins | sample Cyp1metagenome_FD_92528 | JGI IMG/M metagenome (GOLD analysis project Ga0126342, IMG submission 92528) | Coral microbial communities from Lord Howe Island, Old Settlement Bay, Australia - Cyphastrea 1 metagenome | ecosystem: Host-associated > Invertebrates > Cnidaria > Coral ...
TATATTATATCGATATATACTGTATATATATTATATATATATTATATTTTATTATATTATATTATATTATATTATATTATATTGTATATATTATATATATTATATATATTATATATATTATATATATTATATATTATATATATATTATATATATATTATATATATTATATATATATTATATATATATTATATATTATATATATATCTACAGATAAATTTAACAATTTTAGCTCATTCTGAAGGGGCCCATGCCACATCTTCGGACAAGCTATTATTATGGATATCCACGATATGCGCCGCCTTTTTTGGTTGGTTTGTTCTCCAGTTTTTAGTGGGTAAATTTCCCCATGCACAAAAAATGCCTCAGCTCCAGGAAAATCACGTCGCAGGCCCCAATGATGAGAAGACCAAGCTCTGCATGGAGAAGAAGAACGGCGACCGGCTGGGCTGCCAACCACAGCTTCGAAAGTGCACAGGACTTTCAGACGACCAGTTGCCTGGTGGCTGGGGAGATTTTTGTGGAGAGAAGTTACCTGGTAAGAAATATGGCTATGGATCAATACCTATACATACCATTTTTAGGGGGATGAACATCCATGTTAACCCAGCTATTTTGATGTTCACCAGGGGTACTATTGGTTTTGACACACTGCCATATTTTCTTTGGCTTTTGGTTTTCCATTTAATTTACTTCAACCAAATGTGGGAAAAGGATACGACCACGCAGTAAAAAAAAGGGTGGTTTTCTGGTCAAAACATGTGATGATATGGGGATGGGTCAAAACCCTGGTGCCTAGTGAACCCCAAAATAGCTGGTAAATGGATGTTCATCCCACTAAAAATGTATCTATAGGTATTGACCCATACCCATATGTTGAACCAGACATATTCTTTTTGCGGTTTGGATCTAAGTGGCTCGGTGGGTTTCTTCTGACTTGTTTTCCGACCTTTCAGGATCTTTCAGGGGGGCATTTTCCATCACCGGTGAGAACAGAAGGTGATTTTCTGTTTCAACTTATTTTCCTGGTTGGTGGTTTGGAACATGAATTTTATTTTGCCATTTCATATATGGGATGTCATCCTTCCCATTGACGAACTCCATCATTTTTCAAGATGGTTATTGCACCACCAACCAGAAGATGTGAAGAAATACCTTCAGTGGATTGGACCTTGCGACCCCAATTTTCTCAAAAAGCTGGGAAAGAGGGAGAGAAACCTGGACTTTTCTGCGAGGCACCCATTTCTGTTTGGATCTTGTTATATACAATGTAATAAACCTTCAAACAGCTATTAGGATGATTAGGATATATAAGTAGCCTTTTTGGAGGCCATATTCTGGATAAAGCTAAGTTGGTTGGGTTCATAATGAAAGAACTTGATGCCTGATCTTGCAGGGTATCTAAGATGGCCATGTTTTTCTGCAGGTCCCCATGACACCATCTCTGAAGAAATTAGGATGTCGAAGTCGAAGGGGGCTTGTCTCCAAAGATCATTCCTGCATATTTTTGGCTGTTTTTTTGGAGGGGCACCGCAGTTGTTTGGAGTCTGGCAGTAAGTCAGCAATTGTTCCCTAAATTACAATCACAACATATTATTTGGTTGGTGGTTTGGAACATGAATTTTATTTTTCCATATATTGGGAATTTCATCATCCCAACTGACGAACTCATATTTTTCAGAGGGGTTGGCTCAACCACCAACCAGTTCTTGTTGTTCTGTGGCGATGCCGTAGCTGCCATAGACCTCCGTGAGTCCCATCCGAGGCTTCCACAGCAGTGACAAAAAGACACGACGCGCAAGCGCCGTTGCGCCGCCTGGGAAGTTCTCTGTGGATCACAGGTGAACCCAGCGAAGAGTTTCTTGATCCATACAACGGGCCGATCCTAATCTGTTCGTCATTGCATCCGTCCATCGATCTGTGAATGGAAAAATACGGGACCCTATGTTGGATGCCGCTTATCCACATGTTTTGTGTTGTACATGGCGCTACTTTCAATATTCAGGTTCTCGCCCCAGAAATGAGGACATCCAGCGAAGAGATTATTGCTAGAAAACTCGATTTTGTTTGGAGGCTTTGCCTTGCAGCGTTTGCTGGCAGAATTTTGGGATGGCAGTCGCTTGCCAGATCAGGATAGCTCTGTGATCGCTTTTTCAAGAGACATTTGATGCAGCCGTTGAGTTGGGTTCAAACACTTCCGAGAACAAACAGTTCTTGTTAGACAGGTTCTAGAGGGACACCCTTGGAGCTTGACCCCAGCATTTCACGCTTGGTAAATACTTAACAGCTCGGCAGGTTTCCCCCAAAATCTGGCTAAAGTATGCGAAAGGCTGGCCCTGGGCATGCGGGCCCCATGAAGTAAACTACCCTCTGGTAATTTAACATAGCTATGGAAAATCACCATTTTTAATGGGAATATCCACTATTTCTATGACCATTTTCAATAGCTATGTGGCTGTTTACCAGAGGGTACCTCAGATGTTGGTTGGTTGAGAAACACGCTCCAAGTGCCCCGGTTAGAATCAATGGCTCCGGCAGAGAGTCAAGAGGCCCGAGGGGGCCATGTTGACCAGAGGAATTTGGACCAAAGAGTTGGGAGGTGAGGAAGACCAACCAGGTATCCATCAGTGGGGAGGAAAATCCTGAAAGATTGGAAGGTTTGTACCCAGAACATGACCAAGATTCAAGATCTCTGGGTGTGGCTCATGCACCTTCGCGATGCATACTTTGCCTATCTTTGCCTCTTTTTGTTGATCTAACTAAGCCCGTGGATGTTTCAACCTTGACTGGCAACGTCCTCTTTCCAGGGCTATGAAAGTTATACTGTTCTCAGGGCCTTTTTTTTTTTGGCCATTGCGATCATGGATGTTTGACGTAACCTTCACCCACAGCCATCTGAACCAATGGGCCGGGCATTTCATGGTCAACCTGGCGGTTTTGTAGATTGAATCCCATTTCTGTTGTTGAAACCATTGAACAGCTAATTTGAATCCCTAAACCCCTAAATTGTTATTCATTGTTATTGCTGAAATCACCGTTGACCTCATTTCAACTCCCTATTTTTCCATGTTTGGATCGTTTTTCTTAGGTTCGGATCCCATTTTGGCTCAACCCTAAGCTCCCCCTTGGTGAAGTCCATGGCCCCAGGACTTCTACGACGTGCCGGACGCGGTGGCTCCGTTGCAGGTGGCGCAGCGCTGGGGCGACGGCACGGTGGACGAGGTGCTGCTGCGTTGGCGAAAGCCCAGGGAGAACGCCAGGGAGATCCAGTGCCGCGGCGGATGAAGGAGTTTGGCTGGGGAATTTGGGGTGAATTTACTCATTTAACATGATTTAACATGATTTAACATGATTTAACATGATTTAACATGATTTTTCAGCATGAAACATATGGGTATGGGTCAATACCTATAGATACCATTTTTAGTGGGATGAACATCCATTTACCAGCTATGACTTGGGGTTCACTAGGTACCAGGGTTTTGACCCATCCCCATATGTTTTTTTTAAATGCTTTTCTTTTGTTTTTGATGGGATTTCATGGTACAGGGATTTGATGATTGGGCGAACCACGGGCTTCGTGTGTTCAAAGGGGATGGATCTTCAGGGGATCTGATCTTACGACGCCACTTGGGAGTCTAGTGGGGATTATAAATGATAAATGGGTATTATATAGCTTACCATAGTTGCAGGGGTCATATCCCAACGATTCCCAACTGGGCTTACAAGCATGGTTAATTTACAACCTCAACTGCATCCCAAAATAGAAACGATCACCAGATTTCAGGTTTGTGGACCATTACTATTCAGCCAGAATATAGAGGTTTCCTAAGTCATGCCTACCCCAAATCACCCAGAATTGTCCATGACTTAGTATTGAAACAATCATGGTGACTTGGGGATACCCCATTTTAAGAAACCTATAATATGCTTCAGTTGGATCAGCACTGCTCTGAAAGCAAAAAAAAGCGACTGAGGAGTTATGAAGTGTGCTGGTGGCCCTGGTCTTTGGGAGGCATGGAATCTATGACTGGCAAACCTGACAAGACTTCATGGATCGACTCAAGGGAAAATGTACAGAAAACCATGGCTTTTTACTCCATGTACTGTACTGTATAGGTTTCCAGACTAGATTTTCCCTTAAATCAAAAAGTCTGGGAGAGACTGGAAATGGAAAAATGCAGGACTGGATTTATAAAGATATGACATGATATGACCAACCCAAGCTAGAGGTTCCCCAGCCAAAATGCCCCGCGGACATGCGGAAATGCTCAGGCGAGACTCGAGAGGCGGAGGCGTCTTCCATTCAGTTGCTTGGTGCAACGCCAGGGAATGGCCGGTCCCCAGGACTGGCAAACTTCGCTGGAAGTGGGAACCCCTTTTTTGATATTCTTTGACTGGAACACCTACACTGTGCAAGCACCAAAAGAAAGGAAAGGTGGTTTAGAACATCGTTCCAAGCATGATCTCTGCATATCTCTGCATATCTCTGCTATATATATATGTATAGACGTTGCTAGTCAAGTTACTTGTTTGTAGTCTACCTGTTCCTACACACGTCGTAACTGGAGCCACAAACGCCAACCGTTGGATGAGCCGTGGCAGTGAACTCATGGTGCCACAACGCCTATGGGGGTGAGAGTTATCATTGTTGCGACCTGCTTTAAATAGCAGCAGCATACAAAACCCTGTAATAAACATCCACTTTCTGTACTTTTTATGGTTTATCGATCATGTATGATCATGTTCTCATAACATTGTCTGAAATTTGAGTAGCCCAAGATCTCATCTGGTTGGTGGTTTGCATGAATTTTGTTTTTCCATAGGACATATTTGGGAATATATTTTTCAGAGGGGTTGAAACCACTAACCAGTCATGGTTTATGATCATGTTCTCATCAACATGGCCATTGATATTTTTCGGGCACCCGCGGCATCATCTTCCGTCAGACGGCCAGGTTAGCTGCAGAGGAAGTGGAGCCTTGGATCACTTGGAAGTGGCGAGACTGGCCGAGGTCATGGGGAAATCACTTCACGGTAGAAGGACATGTGAGATACCCTCTGGTAATTTAACAATATTTAACATAGCTATTGAAAATGGCCCAGTCGAAATAGTGGATTTTCCCATTAATAGCATGGTGATTTTCCATAGCTATGTTAAATTACCAGAGGGTATGTACACTATAGCCTCTGGTAAATTGACAGTTGGGACCCTGTGATTTTCACCCCAATTTCGTTCCGGTTTCACGAATCTTCCAAGCCCCGACGCATGGCAGGGTCTGTCTCTGTTGATTTACTGTTGTGTAACTTGAAGGGTTTTATATGAATATTAGTGGATATAGTGGATATACTCATGTTAGTAGATGTTAGTGGATATACCCCCTGGTAAATTAACAGTTCGACCCTGAAAATCACCAATTTTCAATGGTTTCACTAGTCTTCCAACCCCCATCTGCCAGGGTCAAACTGTTAATTTACCAGAGGGTATCCAATTTTTGTATGTTTTTAAGGGATATTTGGGATATCCTTCATTTAGGAGAAACCTGTCCAGGCCATATTTGGCCTATTTCTATTTCAGATATACCGTTTGTCCAGGCCAAGAAATGAACATAACGGTTGTTCTCCCGAACCCTGGAATAATGGTTATTAAGGGAAATTATCCCAGAGAAGCCTTATTTCAGGTTAGTGAATTATTATAATTTATCCAGAATAATGGATATGTCATGGGGATCTCACCAACTTGAATGGGGATGTATTGGAATATCACCGACCTCAGATACATGTGCCATGGTCGAAAGATGGGTTAGATATTAGACTAAACCACTAATGCGGCATGCTCATCGATACGTTTTCATGTGGATTTTTTTCTCCCCATTGTAAGGATTCCCAGTGTGAGATGGATGACAATACCCCAAAAAGACCATGTAGCTTGACCCGGGCAGAATGTTTTTTGGACATAGGAAATTTCTATGGACACAAAACATGTTGTTTCAATGAATGGTGCTCTCCAAATGGCATTTTTTGAACGTTGCATTCCATGGGATGTTCGGGTGGGTGCAACACCCCGATTCGGGTGAACATCGAAAAGCCATTGAAATAGTGGATTTACCCATTAAAAATGGTGTTTTTCCATAGTTTTTTGTACGTTTACCAGAGGGTAGATGGAACAAACAAAAGTGACTGGTTGGTTATGGAAAATCCCAATCCCAAATGGATGATGATGACTATGATGACTGGGGTACCCCCATGACTTCGGAAACCTACCAGGTGAACAATGACAGGTTGAAATAGCAAGAAAATGCTGATGTCATGTGATGTCGGCTAAAAACAAAATGATGTTTGATCACCGATACAGAAGCAGCAGCAGTGGACGTCGGTGGACATCAGAAGACAGACGTATATCTGGACAGAAAAACAACACATAATCTTTAAAATTCACCATGCTTTCACCTTGTAATAACAAACGATCGGGACGATCGGGTCATATCCAGTCTGTGAAATTGCTGCGCACACACACACACATGCAAATATAAACATTTACAGCAGAGTGCATCTGCGCCAAACATAAACCTGTTGATTGGTTACAATAGAGCGTTTTTTTTCCCACTACCTCATTGATTGGGGATTCCGAGGGAGAAAAACCACAAATCGGGGATACCTATAATATATTCAACCAATATGTCGTGGGATGGACAAGCGGGTATTTTTCTAGATGGCAGAAAACCAAGGCAGAGGGCGATCTGTGCCACTATCCGCTGTTCCTTGGCCGTGATGGTTTGCGTATTGGTCAAACATTGTGACAATGTAAAACTTATTGGTCAATATAAAGAATAATTAATAGTCCATTTTTTTAAAAACATGTTTTGACCACTTATATATATAATGAATTTCACTGGTCAATTCTATATTGTGAATCGTGGTAAATTGCTGTTTTGAAATGTTTTGTATGATTCTTGTGAGCCATCCACTTTGAGGATTGAACATGTTTGGCCATACCCACTGAGAATTAGCTTGATATGCTTTGTTGTCTCCACGGAGTAAGCAGTCCTGGGTCCGCAAAAAATTGCCTACTGCTCTGCTGACGGTTTTTTTTCTTTCAAGTGCCCCGTTTCTTTCGGTGGACGTGGCACATGTTTTTTTAAAGAATCCCCTTCCAGCCAGAATTCATGGAGTGTGTGGATCAACTTTTTAGGAGGACACGAAGCAGGAAAGTTTTCCTGCGGGCAGGTGGTGTATTTCAATGACTCACTTGGAGGACCATCTCACCTAGGAACCTAGTAGCTGGTGAATAAATGGGTTTTTCTCGCCACTTAGGGGATAACGGGATAACCCACAAAGACAAACCAGGGTCACCAAGCAGTTCAGCAGGAGAATCCTCCAAGCCAGGCGTGCGACGAAGCCTGAAAGGCGGACCCCGGGCGAGCTTCTGCACCCGGCTCCGTTGACGGCCAGCTGGGTTTCGGTGTCGCCTGGCGTGGAGAACTCGGGTCCGTTGTTCGACGTTCCTGGCATGGATGGATACCCGCGAAAAGTGTGAGAGGCCACATGTAGTTGGTTGGCCAGTTGCACATTTTGGATAATTTTGGGAAGGTTTCCACCTTGGTGCTTCTTTTGATTCCTTGAAGCTGAAGTGAGTGAGAGACTAAGCCAAGTATGCAAATGACTTTCTGTTGTAGCTGGAGTTCAAGCTTCATGTTTTGGTTGGGGCAGTATCCAGTGGGATGGTCCCGTAGACTTCAGCATTTCACGGTTCGGTTACCAGTTGAAGCATTGAATTGCCGCGTTTTGTAGCTTGAAGATGACGAGTTTTCATGTTTTTTTTTAAAATATAACTTGCCTCAGTGTAAGTGATTAATTTCTCCAGGGACGAATTGAGTCGTTTAGATTTTCTGAGTTCTGAGGCGGGCCTACAATCAGGAAGGCTGGGGCGACTGGTCCAGAGCCACCCTGGTCTTCTTTCGCGAGGCTCGGGCTTCAAATCCACAGAAATTTGTGCGCTGATTTTGAGATATCCCCCAACATTGGAGGGCTAGGACCCTTGAACTGTTTGACGCTTTTCCAGGCAATCTTGATGAGTGATAGCCACCTAAACTTTAGGGTTCCCAGTGATGAGTGCCAACATGTAGAAGAGTCGGGAAGTAGAAAAGCCAATCATGTCCTGGGCAAGACCTCTTGTTTTTGGGAGGGTTAGGCAGCTTCCCACTGGGAGGAATTGTTGGTTTGTAGGTTTGTACCCCAGGTGGTGCATGGATCAGCGCAGAACTGCGTTCTAGAGCCACATAATCACATACCCACAATCGCACACACCCATGGCCGATATATGAACATGTGGGACCCCAAAATGAACAGCGATCTATGTCTCTGAACGGTGTCTCTGATTGCCTTTCGACATTGAGGTTTTCCAAGGGCCATATATTCGTTTCCCAGCCTTACTTCATTGATAGGGAGGGTTTTTGGTCATGGTGCCAGGTAATTGGTGGCGATGCGCGAAACGGCTACCAAGAGGCCTGGAATTTTCTGCGGTGGCTGGTTGGGATCTGAATCTGCGGAGTGGCAGATCCCTTCGAGACCCATGGCCGAGTTCTGAAACTCGACGCATGTGATGATCGGTTTTTCGGCTACCAGAAGTGGTTTCAGGGGATCGAAACATTCATCCAGTGCTAATGCGGACGGGTTCAGATACTGATCCGCTTTTGTTAGATGTTGAAGTGGCCAAGATGGTCAGGATTCGGAGAAGTTTAACCCACTGCAGGTATCTGAGGGTATCGATTTTAATCACAGACGGCCCGAATTGTTCAGGATGATTTGGGGTTGGAACCCTGTCAGATATGAGCTATGGCTTTATGACGTCCAACAAATTCAAGATCGCAACCGTCACCCTGGGCTTCATCTCAGTTTTGTGGCTATCTCATGTTGGATTTCATTGGAATTATTCAACTCCCTTGATTGACTGCAAACATTTGAAGTCATCTATACAGTATACCCATTGACATCCACCAGACATACCCTAAAATCCACGAAATTCCAGGTAAAATCCATTCAAATCTATGTTATATCCATTGCATAAACATACATAAACATCCCGGCGGACCGGAAACCGTGCTCGTAAAAGCACGTCTTTTTAAAAGAATGAGCTTGACACTGTGGCGAAACGCAAATTTTGTTTCTGACGACCCTCCAAAAAATCGATACCACAACGTGGGGGGTGTTCGCGTTTTATTACTCATTTTCATCGGAGGTTTTTTTTTTTTGTGAAGTCTGAAAAATAGCATTTTTTTCATCAGAAAATGCGTTTCAATGCTTCAATCGTCTTCTGCTGCAAGTTGGCACTGCGGTTTATGTACCTCCATTGCCAAGACCTGGCGTACAGTTGCAAGTTGTCTTATAGAAGTCCATAACAACGCAGTTGGAAGTTGATAGAGAAGATAACAACGTAGTTGCAAGTTGTGTTTCAAGAGCCCCTACCGTAGTTGGAAGTCGATAGAAAAGATAACAACCTATTTGCAAGTGTTACAAGAGTCGCTAACGTAGTTCGAAGTTGATGGAGTCCCATGCAAGTTGTTAGAGAAGTTAGTAACGTAGTTGGAAGTTGTTAGTAGAAAAGATGTTAATAGCCCACCTCACCACCTTATGCAAGTGGTTAGGGATGTTAGTAACGTAGTTGGAAGTTGTTGGGCGCAAAGACGTTAATAGCCCACCCCACCCCACACCACCCCACACCACCTTATGCAAGTGGTTAGGGATGTTAGTAACGAAGTTGGAAGTTGTTGGGCGTAAAGACGTTAATAGCCCAGCCTACCCCACCCCACACCACCCCATCCCATGCAAGTGGTTAGAGAATTTCTCTAACGTACTTGGAAGTTCTTCATGATTAAGAAGTGAGTGACGTAGTTGCACATTCTCAAAAACGTTAGTTTTACGAGCACGGTTTTCGCTCCGCTACCATAAACATCTGCATTCATTAAATCCACTTGGCATCCATTCAAATCCATTAAAATCTATGATCCAGTAAGCATCTATTATATAGAATCCATTTAAAATCCATGTAAAATCCATTCAAATCCATTGAGCATCCATTCAAAATCCATGAAAATTCATCATTCACATCTATTAAAATCCATGGAACACCCATTAAACATCCACTAGACACATCCCATTCTTCTTGGGCCAACCTCAAAATCCGGCACTCAAAAAGTCGAGCCTTTCCGTCCGCAGGCAGACGCCACGCCTGGCACAGCTGGCAGCTTGCTCACCTGGGGCGCCAGCGAGGTCTGGTACCGACATATACACTGAATGTTTCTATGTCAACTTGTAGGTATGTTTTTTTTTTCTATTTTTTTTTTGCACACACTAGACAAAATTGGATCTTTTAAGAGATCCATCAGGAACTGAGTCCTTTAACGTGCAAATTAGTCAGGAAGACAGTAATCCTAGATAAATTAGTCGACCAATATAAGGTACTCCGAAAAGACAATCAAGTAGATCCCAAGAATAGAGAAAGAATTCATCGTCAAATAAGATCCCAACCAGATGCTCGATGAAATGTCAATGACCAGATTGTGGAAACCATGGAACGCAATTGTAGATTCTGCCCAGGGTTCTCGGCTTAGCCCTTCGCCATGACTGTAAAAATACCGTGCAATAACATTGAAAAAGAAATCGATGAAAATCTCAGATTGCGACAACCGTGTAAAACCAAAAAAATCTGTTGTCGGGGTTCTCGGCTAAGCCCCTGGCCATACGAAAATGAATGCAGGTACAGGAATGTGCGTCCACATTCCCCTCCGGCTGAATCCCAGCTTCGTTGGCATGGCTAGGGAAACAGCTGCCATGCCCCCTGCCGATCTAGTTCATATCAGAAACATTCAACGACCTAATAGAAGTTTTTCATCTGTACAGATGTTCCACACACACACACACCCGGCCGGAGCTGGGTCAACCCTGAAAGGCAAGAGGAAGAAAAAAGCGGACACAAACGACGGGCAGAAGGCCAAAACAGCGCAGGGGGGGAAGGGAACAAACGGACCTCCAGAACCAACCTACACGGCGAGACGGACCTAACCGGCACAGGGCACACCTAAACCCCACGACACATTACAGAGGGGCATGGGGGAAGAATTAGGGACCGAATGGGATTAGTTGATGACGGAGGTGAAACAACAAAATAATTAATGAAAAGGACCCAGTTGTTACTCCCAACCGGGACCGTGGTCAAGTCAAGCCACATGGGCATAAACGGCTGTTCAAATTCCATCGAATTAGATGCACAATATGTTCGAAACCAAAGTGACCACACCTGCAGGAAAAGGACATGCCTGTTGCCTTCTTGACTTGTTGCTCTCTGAAAATTCAAGCTGCGGAAAAAAGAGTTTCTGATTGTTCCGAACTGCTTCACAGTCGCGGAAAGGAAATTGGCGAGGTTCACAAGGGACAGCAGGAGCAGCAGGACATCTCGAAAAACGGTGCAAAACGAAAGGCTGACTGTTCCACTTTACTTAGATGAATTACCAAGTTAAAATGTGTGAATTCTGAAGTCAGGTCTGTCCTCAGTCACCCACAAAGGGGTTGCCTCCAATGGCCCTATGGCACCATGTCGGAGTCACCATAGGAATAACACTAGACAAAATTGGATCTTTTAAGAGATCCGTCAGGAACTAAGTCCTTCAACGTGCAAATTAGTCAGGAAGACAATAATCCTAGATGAATTAGTCGACCAATAGAAGGTACTCCGAAAAGACAATCAAGTAGATCCCCAAGAATAGAGAAATAAATTCATCGTCAAATAAGATCCCAACCAGATGCTCGGTGAAATGTCAATGACCAGATTGTGGAAACCATGGAACATAATTGTAGATTCTGCCCAGGGTTCTCGGCTTAGCCCTTCGCCATGACTGTAAAAATACCGTGCAATATCATTGAAAAGAAATCGATGAAAATCTCAGATTGTGACGACCATGTAAAACAAAAAAAATCTGTTGTCGGGGTTCTCGGCTTAGCCCCTAGCCATATGAAAATGAATGCAGGTACAGGAATTAGCGTCCACATTCCCTTCCGGCTGAATCCCATAGCTTCGTTGGCATGGCTAGGGAAACAGCTGCCATGCCCCCTGCCGATCTAGTTCATATCAGAAACATTCAACGACCTAATAGAAGTTTTTCATCTGTACAGATGTTCCACCCACACACACATTATCGATTTATGTATGTATATAACCATTATGTATATATATATATATTTAGAGATATACATACATACATACATACATACGTACGTACGTACGTATGTACCTACATCCATCCATCCATCCATGCATGCATACATACATACATACATCCGTACCATACCATACCATACCATACCATACCATACCAATATATATATATATATATACATACATACATACATACATACACACATACATTTAAGGGCTGCCGCCCCTGCTGAGTCAATGTTTTCCTTTGGAAACAAAGATGCCATTCTTGAAGTAAATCTTGATAGCCATGATTTGGAGTGAGTGTTTCCAATGTGGAGAACATGTCATTTGCGGATGCTGATCATGTACAGGGATCGGCTCGACTGCTTTGATCTGCGGCCTGCGGAGAAAAGATGGCTTGAGGCAGTGGTAGATGAATAATGGTTCATGAGTTGTGATGGTGAGATGGGCATGGTGAGACGGATAGCAGCCTGGAGGGACTGCGGATGTTCGCCTACCTAGTGCTTGTTTGGTCCTGGTGCAATCTAAATCAGCTGATACAACTGGTACATCATGTGAAAACATGTCAAGCCATGGATGTTTTATGAACAGAACTGATATCAAGTTTGAGAAATTTTGACTGATTTGAACTGCAGGATCTAGTTGTAGAGTCAGAGATTGTGGTGGAAGACCGCTCCATCCAGCAGTGTGAATAGTATCATGGCGAGTTTGGTTGTGACACTGGCGGCCCCGTTGCCATGTCCAGATCACACACTCGCGCGTGAACTGATCCTGAAAGGGTTGAAGCAATGCAATGAGGCGCGGAAATAGTTTGGAGGTGTAAAATCTATACGCTTGTTGATCTTTGTGGATAAGATTGATTATATTGTGCTATGGTCAAGAACATGACTCAAATCTAAACATGGTGAGGACAGAGGGGGCAGTGGATTGGTTCAATCAATTAAATCTCGAATCCTCGTCATTGATCCGCGTATGGTGCCAGTAGAATGCTTCGAGTTCACTGATCTAGTCATTCTTATGACATCCTGATTTATCTGATTGTCATCTAGTGAAAGCATACCAATCTCCATGGGTCCATGGAAGCGACATTATGTTCTGATCCCGCATCATCACGTGGCGTGATGGTTGCCAGGAAGCCATTTACAAAATTCGTGCCCAATCGAAGCGAACGATTTACGTGCGACTATGTCAGACAGATTCTCTCACGCTGTTCCTGAGCGATATGAACAAAAGCGGCCACACCGCGACGGGCATGACCGAAGAAGTTCACAAGGAGAAGGTGAGTTGTGTTGTCGAGATTTTTGTGGTTGTCTTGCATGATTTCGCGAGGCAAATTGGACTTATGTACTTTTCGTGGATAGTAAAAAACTTTGTTGGTTCTTGCAGTTCTTGCTGTTAATATTCTTTGGCAGGTGGCCGGTGACGATGAGCCCAGAAAGCGGAAGATGCAGCAGGCGGCCGAAGCCAGCTCCGTTGCAGCTGACAACTCCAGGGCAGCCTTGCGCCTGTTGGAGCTACGAGGACAAGGCGGCTCACCGAAGCGGCAACGGCAATTCATGGACAGAATCGCTGGGGTGCTAGACAGGTCACAGCGGTTGCTCACAGTCGGTCTTCGAGTTCGTGAGATGGCAGATACAGAAGCTCCTGAGGAAGCGCAGAGTTGAAGTCATGTCATGTGTGTACAGGTGTGCCGGGCCGGATGTGGCAAGTTTGAAAATAGATGTGGGCCACCTGAGGACTGAGACAATTCAAGCTCTGAGGTGAGATCGTTTGAGCAAGAGCACCAGTGAGGTGGAGGAGTTGTGGAGATGTTGGCATTCCGTAGTGCCATATTCTAGGGCATTTGATGCCATTGGTGGCAGTTGTACAGGATTATGGTCATAGTGACGTTGGCAGATTTTTTGGCGTAAACTGTTTGAAGCACAGAGCGCGTGGGCATGCTCACTTCAGAGCATCCGGAACGGCGACAAAATGCAGCCCAAAAAGTCCCTAACGTGTCGCCTGAAACCGGAAAAAAACTGTGTCAAACATGGCCTTCCTGCTGCCCTGCTCCTGCTGTAAGCTGCTGCCGCTGCTACGCTGCTGCTGCTGCTGCAGCATGGTCTTTCTGCGGCTCCTGCTGCTGCTGCGGCTGCTGCTGCTGCTGCTGCAAGCTGCAAGCTGCTCCTGCTTGGTGCTACTGCTACTGCTGCTGCTGCTGCTGGTACTGCTGCTGCCGTTGCTGCTGCTACTGCTGCTGCTGCTGCTGCTGCAAGCTCCAGCTGCTGCTGCTGCTACTACTGCTGCTGCTGCTACTACTGCTGCTGCTGACTATGTCAAACATGGCCTTCCTGCTGCCCTGCTCCCATTGGCCAACCCCCGTATCAGAATATGATATAATACAATGTAATATAATGTCGCATAGCGTAGCATAGCATAACATAACATAGCATAGTATAGCATAGTATAGTGGAGTCTAGTAGATCAGAGTAGAGTAGAGTAGATTAGATGAGAGTAGAGTGTAGTATAGTAAAGTGAATATATATATATATATATACATCGAGCTCACAAAATGCTGCTGCTGCTGCTGCTGCTGATGAAGAGTCACAAATCTTCTTCCCTGGCGCGCTCCCCCTTGCTGCCAGCCGGGGTCGGCGGATACATACATACATACATGCATGCATACATACATACATCCATCCATCCATGCATACATCCATCCATCCATCCATCCATCCATACATACATACATACATACATACGCATACATACATACGCATACATACATACATACGTACGTACGTACATACATACATACATACATACATACGCATACATACATACGCATACATACATACATACGTACGTACGTGCATACATACATACATACATACTTACATACATACATACATACATACATACATATACGCATACACACATACTTATACGCATACATACATACATACATACATACATAGATAGATACATAGATACATAGATACATAGATAGATAGATAGATAGATACATACATCTATCCATACATACATACATAACATACATAACATACATTACACTACACCACACTACACTACACTACACTACATTACATTACATTACCTTACATTACATTACATACATTACATACATTACATACATTACATACATTACATACCTTACATGCCTTACATACCTTACATACCTTACATACATTACATACATAACATACATTACATACATTACATACATTACATACATTACATACATAACATACATAACATACATAACATACATAACATACATAACATACATAACATACATAGCATACATAACACACATAACGTACATAACATACATAACATACATAACATACATAACATACATAACATACATAACATACATAGCATACATAGCATACATCACATACATCACATACATCACATACATCACATACATCACATACATCACATACATCACATACATCACATACATCACATACATCACATACATCACATACATCACATACATCACATACA
>Ga0126342_10011611_pt1 | contig 15724 bp, 9 predicted proteins | sample Cyp1metagenome_FD_92528 | JGI IMG/M metagenome (GOLD analysis project Ga0126342, IMG submission 92528) | Coral microbial communities from Lord Howe Island, Old Settlement Bay, Australia - Cyphastrea 1 metagenome | ecosystem: Host-associated > Invertebrates > Cnidaria > Coral ...
ATCTCCAATGATAAACCGTCACCAATTTGTGGTTTAGTGGGTGCCCTCTGGTAATTTAACATAGCTATTGAAAATGGTCATTTATAGTTGATCTACACAGTAAACATGGTGATTTTCCATAGCCATGTTAGTTTACCAGAGGGTATACCACTATTTAGGGATGATTGAGAAAAGTGGGGAGAGTTTGTCATTATAAAAACCCCACATTCCTCCAAAACAATCTTCTGAAACCGCCAGTAAAACATCAAAAGTTGAGCCAACGGGGGAAGCTCTGGCAGTGGCCAAGCTTCTCAAAAATCTTTGGGAAATACTGGAATTGCTGAGTCAATGCTTGGTTTTTCTGGAAAAAATCCGGTAAATCCGCTACAAAAAGAGGGGCTCTTTTTTTGGCATATATTTTTTGGAGGGTCCTTTAAGCACATCCACGAAGAACATACCCTCTGGTTATTTAACAAAGCCATGGAAAATCGCAATTTTTAATAAGTAAACCATCTATTTCTATGGGCCATCTATACCATGGCTATGTTAAATAACCAGAGGATAGTCCTCAGTGGGCAAAACTCAAGGCCACCCCAACCGGGCACCTCTAGCTGTGACCGTGTTCGCATCATCTGCAGCCGTGCTAAACGACGCTTCACCTGGATTGGAAGAGACAGTGGGGTAGGGAAATATGGGGATATATATATAAATATTGGGATATATAGGGATACATATATATATATATATGTAATATAATACAATACAATCTAATCTAATCTAATAAAAGGATATAATGGATGAAATGGGACATATAAATGGGAATGGGATTAATTGGGATTGATGCGGATAAAAGGGTTTGGTTGTAAGGAACATGTTAGCTGGAAACCAGTTTTTTTATCTCCAAATATGTTGGAGTTTCCGGTTTAAGCTTTGCCACAAAAACCAATTCGGGGAAGGCTGGGATTTTTTTTGATTCATGGGAGAATCGGCAGGAAAATCCTACATTTAGGGCAGCTAGAACCCCTGCTCCCCTGCAGGTTTCCCCTTGAACCAATCAGAACAAGGCAAAGTGGGCTCTGGTTCCAGTCCGAAGCAGCCATGGCATCGAAGGGGCTTCCGCTCATCAAACATAGTGTTGCTTGGAGACAGTTCAATGGATCGGTCGACAATCCAAACGTCCCTCCTCGGGTCAACAAGTATTTGTCATCTAGGAAATAGTTGGTGGTGGATAAGCACCACACAAGATACAAGCGAGTCAAATTACTCCCTGACATTTTGACCAATTTCCATATCTGAAACACCAGGAACTTTGGGTCACCAAAAGGCATCCGGGCATCCTAAAGGTCCGCATGACATATCATATGATGATACACTTGGATTCACTTTCTAAATCCGGATATTCCCTGATTTCAGCATAGTGGAAGCCAATCCCATTGCTTTCCAATGTTATCCACCCTTGGTCAGCCGCAAGGTCGAAGGTTCCCTGTCAGGCCTGGTACCGAAGGAAATTGGCCAAAACCTTGGTCGGTTCCAAGAGGTGTCGCGAGTTCAAATGGATTCGGGGATCAAACCCTTGCTTTACACCTAATGTAATCCAATCAATGTTGGTAAAGCAATAATAAAAATCATTGCTTTCCTAACATCTCTAGCATAACCCCCACTTGATTGAGGACAACACCCACTTAAACAGACAAATCATCGCCCAGTCCCACTGACACCAGGGCACTGCCGCTGCGGCCACCAAGGGAAATGGGAACCACCGCGAGCCTGGCCGGGCGGCATTGCGCATGGCCAGATTGGATGCTCGCTTGTCTTGAGCATCCCAATGATCTTGGGTGCCAACGGGATTCATAATATGGTATATGTATACATAGCATGTATATATATATAATGTTTATATATAGTATGTATATATATATATACATATTGATCTCCGGACTGTTTCGATGTGTTTCGCTTCTCCCAAAGTCCAACCCCCAAAACTGCCAGATGTCCCAACACTTAAGGGACCAAACTCTTTCTTCCGCCGAGGCGCAGAGATGGCAGCAAATCATCATCCAAAAGAAGGGTCTGGCAGCGGCCATGCAAGTGCTGGAACTGATGGTTTAATGCAGGGAATCTCCAAATGGGGTCAATTTAAAGGTGGATTTTCGTAATTGAACCATGATCATAAATAGGTACCCCATTGGAATCATATGATGGGGTACATTCCAAAATGGGAAGATGATCACAGACCATCAAGCGATTTTACTGGCGCGCCATTCTTAGACCAAACCATACCTGGAATAAGATCCTGATGGGATTTCCAGAGAAACTGACTTCCAGCATGAGGATGAGACAAAATCCCCCAGAAAATTGCTACACTTTGAGACAAGAAATGGCCAGAATTGACTTGCCATCTGTGAAGATGTGAAGATGGATCTGTGTCAAACACATTTTTGTTGCTATGAAGCGTCCATTTTCGATGTCCATTTCCGACAGTTTTTGACCAGTCTCTCAGTATTCGCGCAGTGCCGTTCCGATTCCATGTTTTTTGGGAACAAATCCTCAAAACGTATTTCCAATTCCCACGTATTTGTTGGCATGACCATGACTAACTTAGACTGACTAACCCGTACATACCCATCAAAAGAACTTTGCCAAGTGGGATCCATGGCCAGCAATGGACTCAGTTTTACCAGCCGTTCACCAGTGGATTTACCATTTTGATTGCTTGAATATGTGAACGCATTCATTGCTACTGAATTCTTCAGTTTCATGAAATCAAGAAAAAACACATCGATTTTTGATGCTACCATTCACCATCCACCGCAACGTGCCGCAACGTTTCAATGCCCGCCGCCTCACACCCAAGGCTAACCATGCGAAGAGCACCAGCAGCACAGCCACTTCTGTGGCATAGGGCGGCCTGGCCGACTGTGGAATCACAAAATACTCCCATCCCAATATTAAACACCTCCAATTTTTGGTCCCTATGTGGAAATTCCCTGAAACCATGGTTTCTAATGGGGTGTTTTTTTTGGGATGGGATTACTCCTCGAAAGCCTGGTGTGTGAAATGGGATCTATTCATTTTGGGGTGAGCCATAGCCAGATGGAGCTGAGAATTGGAGAGATACGGAGAACGCACTGAAAACTGGCGAGATTTTCTGGGTTCATATTTGTTGAGCAAACCAACAGGGAAATGTACCCTAAACGAATCCAATGAATCATGAGAAGTGGAGGCGACTATCGCGGTTGATTATGCGAAAAATAAACGTCCTTGCACGGTTGAACATATTTCAAAAAAAACAACAATTTTTACGAAATGATAAGGAACTTATACTCCAAGAAGTGGTTTAAGGGACGCCTGCAAGAAAGAGTTTCGACCAATCAAAACAGTCCTGGGGCTGGGAGATGATGAAGAGTTTTCTAATGCCATTAACACTATTGCTATAGTATCACCATCACTATCACTATCAATATTCCAATTATATCCAATCATTATGATTATTGATCATCATCACTAGTTATTATCCAATTGATGATGATGATGATGATGATCATGATGATGATGATGATGATGAAAAACCCATCCCAAACCACCCCCTCTCCACATCGCCTGAGCCGCACGGTGACGGCTGGAGCGGGCTCTACTGCCTACGCGGAATGTCCGAATGTCCGGGACGGGTGCGTCCCCAATCGATGCCTGGATGTACAAGTTGCTGAGTGGGCAATCACTAATATGGTACGAGTAATCCAGTTCTATATTGGATATACCCCAAAATAGGATATTAGCCACTGACCAACTGGAATGCGCCCCAGCTATAAATTTGATTAACCGATCGATGGACACGGCTTGGAGCCAGGCTGTCGCCTGGATAGGACCGTTCTTACAGGTGCGTGGACGTGATTTCACTGTCATGAATGCGGTTATTCAAATTTGAAATTTTCCAAGAAATAAATGGTGCTTGAAAGCACCTAGCAGTAATCATTCGCAGAACTGCAGTCATTTCTTTGTTTACACTGCGGTCGATCAATTCTTACACATCATACTGGGATGATCTGTGGAGCAATGGCTTGCAGGTGACCGCCCCATAAAAGGCCGCCAGCTAAGTCAGTTGGATCATTCCACCAGCATTTTCCGGAGTGAAAAAACGAATTGCAACCTCTGAAATGAAAGTCAAGCTTCAGTTTACTTATATGTGGCCGGGTAAAATTATGATACTTTTATTCCACTATCTTCCTATTCCCAGGGGATGGGGGCTAGCGGCCCCCCCAAAATCATTGCTCTAAGCGTGCTGGATTTGCTGGTGGCAGATGGCTGATTTCCCATCTGCTGAGAATGAACCACTTCTCGTAGTAGATCACACCCAAGAAATTTTACCCTCTGGTAATTTGTTACATAGCTATTGAAAATGACCATTTATAGTGGATTTTCCCATTAAAAATGGTGATTTTCCATAGCTATGTTAGTTTACCAGAGGGTACCTGGAAAAAAACTCCAAAAACATCTACTGAAACTGATCGCATTCCTAATCTGACCCCATGGGCCCATGACCTGACGTAACCTGCAGCGCAAAGACGCTGCAAGACCTGGCGGCGCCGGCATGGTGATGTTACGAAAATGACATGGGTAACCATTAATGATAAGATATAGGATATTTGATGGGATATTCTTATCATTAATATATTAACATTAATGGGTATCCCATGATATTTGATGGGATATTCTTTTAACAGACAGTTATGGATATTTTATGGGATTGATGGGATGTGATAAGATACCATTGTTGAGGAGTTATGGAGCTATACAAGCACACATTGATTTTTAGATACTGGAGGCACATTACCAAACCTTGTTTGTTGGTGATATTTTATGGGATATGATAAGATAGCACCACCCAGGTGACTGCACACTCCTGTTGAACGGCTTTTGGAAACCTGAGCAACCACCAGCAACCACTGATCAGGGCAAAAATTAGCCATCTATCATTGGCGGTCATCGTTAAGGGTTGGTGGAATCCTGATGCGATTCTCACTTGGCAGAATCCAAACATGGTTGAGTTGGTCGTTTCAACCCAAAGATGGGGAGATCTCACTTGCCAAACATGGGGATATTTCATCAACCGGACATCGGGGTAGGAATTAACAGTGCGGGACATTTTGAGCCAACAGGGTTCGTCCAAAAGTACGGGGGTTGGTCCTATTTTTTCGCAGGAACCGCATTGCTACCGACTATGGGGCGCTATCATCTGGCAATTACTGTTCTGATATCTCTGTGTGGTACTAGCACTGTCACTGGATCATTTGCTTTACATTGCCAACTTGGTGAACTGCAATTTTACCAGATTTCCCTGCAAGGGCACGGCAAGCAGTAAACGCAGCACGGACAAGTTGACTACAACTTGTCCTAAACTTGCGAGTGCTTGCGTGGCTTCCTCGTTTGTCATATTGATCAAACGATTGTTTCCAAGCCAATAGGTGTTCAACAAAGGTGGGTCCATTCTTGTAGCTGGATCTGGATTGAGTCTCCCGAATGTCCGGAATCTGGATGCCAGTTGCAGTTACGAATCCTTGGGAGCTAGGCCCAAAATCCGGAGCGGTCCCATCCGACATTGCGAATAGAAGGAACCAACTTGTAGTGTGACGCACAAAGAAGTCCATAGCAGATTGCTCATCTTGTGCCCTCATGCATAAAAGAAGTGGGAAGGATATCTAACTAATGAATGTGATCTAAGAAGGAGGAATCTTTCGGGTACAGAATTTTAAACACCCAAGGGGTAAACATGGGTATGGAGGCTGACTTAGCGCCTACAACATTTGGGAAAACCCATGGAAAAGAAAGTGGAGGTGAAGTAAATGGGAAATCAAACAAAATGGGATATTCACCAAACAAAATGGGATATCACCAAAATGGGAAAACAAAGAAATCGAATGATTCAGCGATATTTGGATTTCTGAATACGTGATTCCACCAACAAGAAATGTTCAGAGGGAAAACCGATCAACCCCATTCGGTTTGCACAAGCGATTTCGTGGTCAGCAGGGGGCAGTCAACCAACTTGGAGAATGCAACGTGGAGTTTTTGCCCTTGATCTGATCATATTCAAAGATGGTTCCAATTGGTTCTAACTTTGAACTTTCAAAACTTGCGACCCTGTTGGAGCTCTTTCAGCAGATATTTCAATCACCTTACCCGCACTTTCGAAAAAACTACCTTTCAACCAGCCCTTTCAAGGATCATTTTCAATTCACTGTCATACATATGTATGTATTTATGTATGGATGGATGGATATATAAGCAGGGAAAATTCAGTGAACATTCATGATTTTTCCCATGATTTGCCCCCTTATAGCCCCATTCAGCAGGACATGTCACAGTCGCGACCTATGTGTCCTCGCCCTCGGCCCATTGCCTTGACCTGGACGTTGCTGACGTTTGTTGTTTACTGGGGATATCGTGGAGATTAAATGGGAATATAATGGCTGGTTGGTGGTTTCAACCCCTCTGAAAAATATGAAAGTCAATGGGAAGGATTCTCCCATATATGATGGAACATAAAACATGTTTGAAACCACCAACCAGATGGGGATGTACGTACGATTGGTTTTTGGTTCCTATTATCACTAGTTAATGGGGGTCAATGGGATCATGATTTCATAGTGTTTAACCAGTGATAATGGGAATCTACACAATGGAATATAGATCTGACAGGAATATAACATGGGGTATATAACCAACTTGATATGATACTTGGGTTTGTCCGGAATGGGGCTACGAGTAGCCGAAATTGCCATTTTCATGGGGACGATGATATGTTTCCGTTGGAATTGGAGGTACCCGATTTTCAGACAAAACCAGATGGCATGATTGACAACAATAAAAAACCGAAGAACTATGCAGGGGAAAATGACTATGGGACCCAGTTCTTTTGCAACTCTTGTGGCCTCAAGGGTGATTTTCGGGTTTAGTGCCACACTTTCATCAACCTTTGGCACCCATTTGTCTTCGAGCCACGCCCCAAGAATGTTGGTCAACTGGGTGACTAAAGATCCAATTCTTGTGGATCCAAAACACTAAATGAGTTATATTGCCATTTTGTTTTGCTGGCTGTAGATATCTGCGCCATCATTTCGCATTATATGCATGATCTTTCGACAAGTTTCAAGGGGAAAATCAACTATAAATGGACAACTTTCCATTGCCTGTTTGCAGGGTAGATCCGGGTAGATCCAATGCCATAACCCATCCCCAAAATCAGCAAAAAACATGCGGGTGCTTTTTGACCCATCCAGACATGATCTGTTTGGCAGTGTGTCAAAACCTTGTACCCCTGGTGAACATCAAAATAGCTGGTAAATGGATGTTCATCCCCCTAAAAATGGTATTAATAGGTATTGATCCATACCCGTTTCTGATTGGGCTGCCCATCTTCAGACACAAACGGACGCTCCACCGCCTCCAAAGTGCTCATGTTTCGGGTGCTCTTTCTGGTTGGCTGTCTGCGGACCTGGAATCGTGGAGGATTTACCAGCAAGGAGAGGAGATGGGATATACCATCTGATGATCTGTCACAGTTTACGGAAAGACAGCTTTTTTTAAAGGTAAAACATCATTTTAATCATCTATAAAGGGGCCATCTATGCCGTTGCAAAGTGTTAAAGAACCAGAGGGTAATATGTGAAACATGGAGAGAATAATGGAACAAGATTATCGGAACCGTGTGACATTTTGGGGATATGGGTGAATATCGAGGATTTAAAAATGAGAGATACCACCACCTTGGTAAGATAGCTCAGATATGATTGATGGACAAAAAACATCGATGTTTCCCCTAAATTCTTGAGGGATGCAGATTCATGACCAACCAATATCAATATCGAACAATCACCAAGACATGTCCGCAACAAAGTCACCCCTGCCCAAGTTGACATGGAAACTTCATCCAATTTTTCAGCTTTTGATGTGCCTGGGACCAGAAGGGGTGAAGAACATGATGAACAATGGGATCTGAGGGCAAAAGGCCAAGGAACTCCTGCTCCAACACCTGCGTCCTCTCGGAATATCCATGATTTGGCGATAGATTCCCATGTGTTGGAGCTCCATCCAAGAATTCGCAATGTCTCTGTGCTTCAACCTGCAAAATTCAAAGCTGCAGTGTGATTGCCTCTAGAAGCCACAACCGCCACCGTCCAGATTGTGGGCGGGTCATCCAGCGGTTGTTTTTTGTGCGCTACTCAGGATGCGAAGAGGAGTCGGGCCATCTCCCTAAAATACAACGATCATCCGTGTCTCGCTTGAACATACCAACATGGCCTGCTATGAACTCCTGAAACGCACCATGGATTTTTGCGGTTGAACCCAACAGTTGGTTCAATCGCAATCCCCCGAAGAATCAGCAGCGATTCATCACCTTCCGGGTCTCTGGGGCGTTTGATGTCCGGGGAAGGGATTCATTACCCTCTGGTAAACTAACATGGCTATTGAAAATGGCAATTTATAGTGGATTTTCCCATTAAACATGGTGATTTTCCATAGTTACGTTAGTTTACCAGAGGGTACATATCCTCATCATTTCATGGTCGTATCCCCATTTGTGAGCGATCAAAACCATCTATGAATTGTTGCGACTGGACCCCATCACCGCAGAGGGATTATCCCATCATCCACCCCAAGGATCTGTAGATGGAGTGAAATCGGTTATCTGATTTAGGGGGAAGAGATTCTATACTCAATTCACAAGCATTACTTTCTGTCAGCGACAATTCCCATTTGTGTGAAACAAAATTCCACCCTATGCTAACCTTGTGGGTGAAAATTGGCCGATGGATTTCCCCAGGGAAGCAGATACTGCCCCTGTGCAAGTGCTTCATTTCAACTGGGATAGATGGACTATATACCCCATATATAACTTACTCAACTGGAATTGGAATATAATGTGTATACGTATATATACATATATATATATATATGTATAATTTATATATATATATATATATATGTATAATATATATATATGTACACTATGTATATATATATATATAAATATATATATGTACAATATGTATATATATATATATATGTATGATATATGTATATATATATAACCACGCATTAACCCATATATTACCACCAGATATTCGGTAGTTAACCTCATACATTCCAGACATTGGCCCTAATCACTGGCCCATTTCAAATGGTTCCGATCCACGGGTGTAGAGCTGCCCCCGCCTGCTCCAAAGCAGTCTGGGATTGCCAATGGTTCAGCACCTCCCGCACAATCTGAGGTCCACCATTCTCGAGATAGGGTATGCACCAAAAAATGCTGATTTTATTGATGAACATGATGATTGCACAGATTATATGTTCTAAAATGGTAAGCTCAAAAGGAACCGTGATCCAGTGGTTTTCCTGTGTTTTGACAAGACTATGTTTTGAAATCCAGAACAAAACAGGTCCAGCGAAAGAATACCCTCTGGCAAGTCTACCTGGGCGGCTGGGTGGTCCAGCGTTTGAATAAGCATATTACGGGTTGATTCTCCAAGCGATAGATTTTTAGTGCAAAGGACAGTTCAAGTTTCTGACCCAAACTTGGTCTCTGCAGAGATCAAGTCTTCAAATGCTCATTGCCTTGGAACATACGCAGGTTTGTCGAATTCATGGCCATGGGCCCTTTTCTTGATCCTCTCGATTCCTGACACTGCAGTTCTCAGCATTTGGGCGTGTTAGAGTACCAGTTTAGCTTGATTTGACACACTCCAAACATCTCCAATGGGGGGTTCCATAAATGGATGATTCCCAATAGCTGGATGGCGTATTTCATGGAAATCCCAATCTAATAGCTGGATGATATAGGGTACCCCCATTTATGGAACCCGCCATATCAAGTTGCTCCCTGTGTCCCACTGCAGGATGGTACACCCCCATGATGCCCATATGTTGAAGGTGTCAGAATCCATGTATCCCTGTGATAATTGGTTATGTATAACCATTATATGGGTATGGATCAAAACCTTGTACCCCTCATGAACCCCAAAATTGCTGGTAAATGGATGGTCATCCCCCTAAAAATGTATCTATAGGTATTGACCCATACCCATATACCAATTACCCCATATACCTCGTACTGCTGGTTATATCACTTCATATCAATACCTCTATTGTATTCTATTGTATTGCGACTGTTCTTCCAACATTTAATGTTTTTCTCCATAAAATTTCCGTGCGGACCGAATTATTATTAGCCAGTGATTAAGCAACGATTTGGCCAATAATCTGGCTGTACATGGTAATTTTTGGTGTATCCAATCATATCGCTGACATCGCTGTAAACTTTGCCAACATAGGGAAGTGGTGATCTCCAGGGAATGACGTAGGGCCTGCTTCAAGGCCACAGGCCTGGCGGAGAAGTTGGGGATTGATTCTAGGGATCCCATAGATTTTGAAAGTACGACTCTGGGGTCCCACATGTGTAGCTGGAAAACATATAGAATTCTATAGGGATTGATTCTCATGGATACTGAACTCTTTACTTGAAAATTCAAGTTTTACATCAGAATGAAAAGATCCAGTGATTCATCATGCAATGTTTCAATGGTTGTGGGCCTAGCGTTAGATTCCCGAGAAATATCTCCCCAAAACAAGATGATCAAATACGAAACACATGATACCCTCTGGCAGTCACACCACGGAAATTCCCATCTACAAATGATTTTTCCCCACACAAAAAGCCCCGTTTACTTCGGGGATGTCGCTAGCCACACCCCAGGCCCATCCCTCTACCATGGCATATTTATGATGGTTAAATCCCTATTCATGGATGAACCATCCAGTAATCAAACGTGGCAAACTGGAACATCCGTCAGTTCGATGAATTTGCGAACTGAACCTCCATTTCGTGAACGGGGAATTTCCAGCTAGCCCTGTTTTAAACATGGTATGATTCACTGGACTGGTTGAAAGGAAAATCGAAACCGGAAACCATATAGTTTCCCCGATGAAATAGGGTTTCCCTGTCAATTTTCCGTTAAGCCAATCCATTGAATGATTGTTGAATGCTCAGCAACTTTCACACCCAGTCCTCATCTGAAAGAAGCGGTGCTGCTGCAGATATCTCACCATGGCCTGCAGCGGGATGGTGACAAGAAATTCGCGCTGATGTTGATGAAACCAGCATATATATATATGTATATACATATTATATATATAATATAAAAAATATTATTATATAATATATGTATATAATATATATATATATATATATCATTCATACCTGTTTAAATACATCTACAATATCGGCAATGCCTACAGAACACGTATCAATCTATGTATCTATCTATTGGATTTATCCATCCCATCCACGATGTATTCCTGCTGGGATCACCTGAGGTCGTCCATCAATCAGGGGCCAAAGTCTGTTTCGGCGCGAGCTTCGAGAAAGGAACACCCAGAGCAGGGCAGTCCGAACCAGCACAACCCTCCGACTCGTATAGTGCGCAGCCCATCGCATGGGAAACCGCGGCTGCCTCCGAAGAGTGACCCTTCCGATGGATCTCCTGTAGAGACCCGGGACAATCGCCGTGGTCCAGTCCGTCTCGACATATTGATGTTTCTGATCACTGGATAGCCAAGGTCAAAGACGGCACGTGACAACACACCAGCACCAGCAAGATCATCTGGGGGCCCAAATGACAGGGCCCTTGCGATCGCCAGACTGATTGAAGCAGGATGGGGTTGCTCCAAACACCCGAGGTACAAGGGGTAAATTGGCTAAATATGGGGGTAAATGACCAATTTACTTGTGGCTATGATGTATCTATAATGGGTTGGAGCAACCCCATGAAAAGTTCCTGGTTTCTGATAATTGCTGTCAATCTCGTGGCTATCCCACCCAGATGCCTCAACCATGTCTACTCTCAATTTTCGGCGGGATGTTCTGCTTTTCCCATTAAACATGGGCATGTTCCATCGCCACCACCTTTGATTCTGGGGAAGTTTCCACCATGTCAGCCTCGTAGCGCACCGGCACGGGCAACGTTCGGGTACTCCAAGGGGTCAGGGGATGAAACACGAACTCCTGAGGGAATTCGGGAGTCTGGCGAAATTTTCATCGTTTTTCCAGGTGGAAATACATTTTGGGATGCCTATTCTCACAAAGCATCTTTGGTGAGGTCGACTTCGTGATATTTCAAGCTACTTCATCTAACTGGTTGAGATAGAAGGAAATTAGGCTTTTGACCCAAACACGGTGTTTTTTCTGATGGGGACGCACAGCGTGGCCTAAAACCTCTTGAATCATGGGCAACAATTAGATGATCATTTTGAACCGTGTTGGATAGAGACTGTCGTCTGGCTGAGTATTGCTAATGCACGAAGCTGATTTGAAACAATTACACCCCAGAAACGATACCCCATCTGCCCAATTTCAGAGGGGCGAGTACTAAACAGAGTGAGTGGATTTGTGGCGCTGGATTCTCATTAGAAAGTCATGAGCCGTGTCTTTGATGGGTTAGTGGCCTTCAAACTTTTGTCAGTTCAAACGAAAGGGGTTCCTTAAGTTTGGATATTGAACAACCGAGACAAAATTGAGTGATATTGATTTTCGTTAAACCAGGAAATATAGATAAGGACCCCCGCAAGACTTGCTTCTTCTGCAGCCGAAAAGCAAAGGCACCATTTTGATCATCATCCAGGAGATGGACAACATATTGATGCAGATGGTTTCGCCAGATTTTAACATTCATTCATCAAAGATATCACCATTTTTGTTGATGAATTTCCCAAAAAAACTGGTGAGATGTTTATACATGTTATACCCATTCTAATGATTAATCCATCCAATAAACTGCTAAAACCCCAAAGATTGTTTGGTTAGATTTCCATTTACCTACGAACAATATCTAAAAATAAGCAACCGGCCGGCATCCGTCCTCAGTATACCCCAGTGTATCCCACTATGCCCCGGCCGATCTTGTGAAGTCCCTCCTCGACCAAAGGCTGTTGCCAACGCTCTCGCAGTTCCAACCTGAGAATTGAAGCGTTGCCAGAAGTTCGTTGATCTTTCTTAAACGGGGAACGCGCAAATGATTGGGATTTCTGGAAATAATTCTTAAATGGGGATGATCCTTGAAGAAATTCTATTGGGATTTCACTTGCCGCTGGCAGTTTTGGCAAAAACTTGGTTAGCTTTGTTGGAACATTCTGGAGGAAAACTGGGGGGAACTTCTTGACCCATGTCTGCAGGTTCACACGTGGGCAGAAGGTCAACACAATACAGCCGATTCAATCTCGCACAAGTGGGCGGAAGGTCAGCAAACTACACTTTCTATTCCTTGCCTCTCCTTAGACCTTAGATCTTCTAAATACCCCATCTCTACTAAGATATGAAATGTCCCCATCAAACTGGCTAACCACATCAACCCCAACAAAAAACATGGAGAATCCTTTCACCACTCGGTTTACCCAATGGCACTGGGTAGCGCCGCGTCGCACCGGGGAACCCAACGCAGGGAGCAACCAACGCCCCCGTAAACGATAGGGCGGAGTCAGCTGATAATCCTGGGGAGATCACCAAGGTACTGAAAACACCACTGATAATGACTACAATCATGACAAAAACATGTTAATAGCGATGATGGTGATGGTGATGGTGATGATGATGATGATGATGATGGTGATGGTGATGATGATGATGATGATGATGATGATGGCAATCATGATCAGAATAATAGACAATTGGGAATACTTTGATGACCCAGCTGACGAGAGGATTAGGTAAGCAGTACTTGGGGCAACAACCCTGAAATATCTGGATTATGGATTGTGAATATGGTTTTTTTGCAGAAGATTTGCACATTTCTCAAGTCATATTTTGGGGTCCCATGTGCGAAGAAACGAGATTTTGAGATCGTCCATAGCGGTCAGGATTGTCATCCACATGAGATGAGTTTGTCTGAAAAGAGGATAGGCAAAACAGGACGGTTGATAATCATTTTAATCTTTAAAACTGTTTTATGGGCCCCATTTTCAGACACCCAACATATGGTACCGCATAACTGTACAAAAACCACTATCAATTTTTGGTGTCACGTCGTTTGCACCCACGTCTCAGCATCAAACAACCCGGATATGTCGCTGTTGGATCGGCGGAATGGATGGGCGCAGCTGTCTGCACGTCTTCTGGATTCGGATCGATCGGATGCTGCCAAGGTGTAGTGGCACAGTGCCAAGACCGACGCCGATGGCTTGCAGCTCTGCTGAGTCAGGTGCGCAGCCGCTGTCCTGGATCTCCTTCATGCAGTTGTAGAGCGGGGTATTCTTTAAGATCTTAGATCCAAGCGGAGTAGAGTAGCCCTCCTGGGGCAAATCACAAAATCACAAGATCACAAGACGGCCGCAGCTGAAGTCGCTCCTTTATTGCCAGCTTGAGTGTTAGATTCCATGGAAGCCGTGGGGCCCTCAAAGGGAAATCCAAGAGGTGATGATGCTTGAGACCCGTCTCCAAGGCATGGGATTTTTGGAAGGTTCGTTCAGAGTACACCCAAACATCAAAGAAACACTTTCAACCCGATGCTTTTTGATGATATTTGGTTGTGTTAGGTGATAATCCAAGTCTTTGTGATGATAATCTAAGAAAATCCAGCTACTCTTTGCGACCAATTGAGTCAGACCCGTCAGTCCAAGCTGAAAAACCCAACATGGCAAGCCCAAAGGTTTACTACACGTCAGCATGAGGTAATTCATATTAGCTCCGTAGACAAGAATGGGAGTACAACAAAAACTATATGCCTTCGCAGCATTTTCGAGTTTCCACTTGTTCCCGACTTGTTCCCAACATCTGGGTAGAAACAATTCTGAAAGCCAATCCCCCAAGCATCTGGGCCATTTTGTTGAGGGATTCAACTTCCCGGGGGTCAACTCATTTTGAATGTTTCGTCATCCATATTTGGGGGAGGGTGCAGGTCGATGATTTCTTCCATCCACTATAATCAAATTCACCCACGAAAGTCCCCTATTCTGAGGCAAAATGCACCGTGAGATTGATGACCATCCATGAAGAGTGATCAGCATCAAAATATCCGAATTAGCCCATGCAAGTGTAATCGCTTAATACCATTCTGCAAACCATTTTGAAAATGCAGATAATTAAGGTCAACATTTGAAATTTGTGTAATCTTTTTTTATGTTTCTGTTCTTGTTATTATCTTCATTTTTTGGGGCACACACACAAAAAAGGAAGCCAACAAGAAACGCCAACGACTATCGCCTCTTGGCTTTCTTCGCTGCTGTCGCTTGTTCCTATGTGTTTTTCATCTCATGTTCAACTTGACCTATCCTTCCAGGCAATTAATGGGCCGTCTAAGGTTTGTCCGGGTATCGGCGTTGCTGGTCTGTGGTGGTGGTGGATCGCCGACGTCTCAGTGAGGCAAAGCATGGCAAAGCTGGCGCCACTTGTTATGGGCCACTGTGGGGTGGGGTTTCAAACGCCGACAAACCCAACCCGTAATGGAAACTGCCCAAGCTGTTTGGATTTATTTTCCTGTGCTGGGGATTGTTTGTTTGCCAGCGGAGAAGGCACTGGCTTTTCATTTTTTTTCTCCACATGTTTTGATATAAATTGGGGGTATCGATAGGGGTGATGAACTCAAATACACTTATCAGCAGGGTGGGAAGGTATTGTGTTTTAATGTGTTTTGTAGATTCTGCACCTGGAAGTTGCTAAGGCCCATGCTTTGTTTGATGTTGCGGATGGCTACGGGCTTAA
>Ga0126342_10011612_pt1 | contig 15723 bp, 11 predicted proteins | sample Cyp1metagenome_FD_92528 | JGI IMG/M metagenome (GOLD analysis project Ga0126342, IMG submission 92528) | Coral microbial communities from Lord Howe Island, Old Settlement Bay, Australia - Cyphastrea 1 metagenome | ecosystem: Host-associated > Invertebrates > Cnidaria > Coral ...
GCCAGATAGAATGCCAGAAAATATGTCAGAATATATGCCAGAAGATATGCCAGATAGAATGCCAGATAGAATGCTAGAAGATATGTCAGATAGAATGCCAGAAGATATGCCAGATAGAATGCCTTATAGAATGCCAGATAGAATGCCAGAAGATATGCCAGAAGATATGCCAGAAGATATGCCAGATAGAATGCCAAATAGATTGTCAGAATATATGTCAGATAGAATGCCAGAAGATTTGCCAGTAAGAAAATGTATAAATGTCATGGTGGGGATCACACGAAGTAAAGTAATTATTTTGTTCATTTTTTACTATTCAAGTATATTTATATTTATATACATACAGTATACAATTATATACACAGCTTGTCCAAACAGAGAAAAAGTTTGTCATCGAGATTTCACCAAACTCCCCCACAGTCGACCCCACCAATAGCAGGAATCTGTTCATACGATTTTATCAGTCATTCAGAAAAGGTTGGTGTTTCATAAAGCTTCTGAACCACCAGGAACCACTACAGAACGATGGTTCGTTAAACCAACTCAACAGCGTGTCCGAAAATGGGGTATGCCCTTCAGACAACAATGTAGTATGGAAAAAGGATGAAATCTTGAAACAAACCCAACTGACTAGATGAGGTTCTTTCAAGTAAGAACATTGGTGAACCCACCGGGAATATCACCCTGTGTTTTTCTTGCCATCTTGAGCAAATCCAAGCGTGTTCGTATACCAGAGGGCATCCCGATTTGAAATCAACATGTTTGATGGTTAAATCAAGTTTAAAAACCGCTTAACTTTCATTTTTCGTTGAATAAACCACATTTTCCTGGTTGAATCCATCATGTTAGGTGGTTAAATACAAATTGCTCCACGTATGAAATAGTTGCCACCATTTAACCCTAAATATGATTCAAAATGTAGTGGGAATGCCATCATCAAAGACACACCTGGGAGGTGCGGGTCTTGATGTTGGCCGGAGCCTACACAGCCAGCCTGCGGCGGGCTTACGATTCGGGCGAAGATATACGAGGAGCTGGCATTCTGAATCTCAAATGGAAGGTGCGGTGAAAAGGGTTGAGTTTCCAATTCCAGGTCCATGAGATTGTTTGGGGGGATTTCATTGTTTCACCACAGCATGCATAGAGAAGGTTTTAGCAACCAAGGATGATTGATGGTTACAGGTGATTTTGTTATCTTGCATATATTAATCATGATGGGAACCCCTTCGCCAACAATCGCAAGGGATTTCTCATTTGTTGTTTTACATTGTTCAGCTGTTCTGCGCTTACTTTTTTCCTCAGAAGTGCGGGCAAACCATGGCAACCCCTTTTTTTTCTCACTTGAAATTTCTTCCGCACCAGGTAGCAGGCGAAGGCCGTACCAGGATTGCAGTAATGAAACATTGTTTTTGCGGTCTCTATTCTTATCATTCTTGACCGTCTTGGAATAGGTTGAAACTACCAACAATATTAGCTTTGCTTTTACCCGTTTGTACCACAAAGATTTTTCCTGTAGGTCTATTTCAAACAAAGATTTAAGAAAGTTTGGAGTCAAAAATGGATTAACTCTGCGCATGTTGAAGGTTTGTTACACGGATGAAATTTTTAAATATAGATAGTAATTTACATATAAGATGACCTAGTGCCCTAGGTTGAGGACCATGGATTTTATTTTTTGGACCTTGGCCATGTGTAAAACAGATTTGAAAAGGGGGGTCAGGGTACAAAAAAAAAGGTTGGTATGATAGATATTGTGTTGTTGCATATGTTGTACATTGACCAAAAGAAAAAAAATATCTGAAATCACAAACACCATGTGCGAATTCGACATTAGGATTGTTTTCCGGGCGGGGACAGGATAAAATGTTTGAGATAACGGATATATATGACCGAAGCTCAGAAGCTGGGAGACAAGGTTTTTAGTGCTTACGGATTATTGATGTTGTATGGATGTTATAGCTAACATCTCCAAGATTTGACATCATTGTCTTTCTATGTTGATAGGCTGGAGCCCTGGGAAATAATTTTGGTTTCGCAAGTTTATTCCAAGGAGTGAACGTCCCTGGGCGGTCCAAAGGGGTATTTGTGCTTTGCACCCTGCAGGTTGCCATCGGCGCTTCACTATGGTGCGCCTGTGGCGGAGATGCGGCGGCGCGTCTTGATCTACGTGGAATTGCACGACTTCCCACGTGGAAACACTTGAGCATTTTTAGCCACTTGCTGCCCAAGCCAAAATGCCGATCTGTTTTTAATGTTTCTCTGGTGATGTTGTCTTGTTGTTTTTTTGGTTAGTTGGCCTCCAGCAAAAACCATGGTATCTCTGCACGCCCTCCACAGGGTGCAGCTTTTGTAGGTGTTGCTTTCTCCTGTCTCGCGGCTATTGGCGTGCCCCTTTGGCTTCGTTGCAGCCGTCATGGGCCGGACTGGACACGAGGCATGCTCCACACCTGGTATCTTTGCTCTGTGGCCGCCCTGGTGCTACCGTATTTGGTGGCCCTGTGTCAGGGCTGGGAGGAACTCGCTTCGATGTCCATCATGCAACGGATGCCCAATGCTCCTCCACACTATCCATCCCTCATCACCTGCGCCTTGGTTGATGCCGGCTATATCTGGCAAGTGCTCTTGCAAATGTCCGGTTACTTTGTTTGCGGTTGCTTTCAAAGACATGTCAGATAATAACACCCACTTGGCGAATGTTTTGTTTGAGTTGATTGCAGATACTATATAAAGATGTTTTTTTGACCGGTCACCGCGAAACCGCCATGCAAAGCTTTAATCCTGCAGTTGTTGAACCCTCTTGCCGAATTCCTTGTGGAGACCAGCAAATTTCCATCCAGCCAGGTATTTTCGAAACGTTCTCACCGCCTTTCTTTGCGCTGATCACTGTGACCAGTGGCTTCATTGCTTCCAGGACCTTGAGTTGCCGATGCCTGGCTGAATACAGGCTCCAAACAGTTCCAACGTCTGGTGCTCACCAGCTGGGTGATATATGACGGTATTATGACGGTTTATGCGCGGCAAAGAAAATCAGATCAGCAGTCCCTATTTTGGAACGTGTTTGGGGTGCTGGCCAGCCATTTGCTTCCAGTGGCATGCGGGCCAAGAATTAGTATTAGAATCTAAAGGACGTATTACGGTCAGGATCAAAAGAAGTTATGCCGAGAAAGAAAGAAGGTAAGGAGGGAAGCAAGGAAGGAAAGAGAAAAGAAGAAAGGAAACAAGCGATTGAATGGAGGAAGGAGGGAAGGAAGGAAGGAAGGAAGGACGGAGGGAAGGAAGGAAGGAAGGAAGGAGGGAAGGAAGGAAGGAAGGAGAAAAGGAAGCAATGAGGGAAGGAACGAAAGAAGGAATGAAGGGACGAAGGAAGGCAGGAAACATTATGTATGCAAGATGAATCAAGGGTTCAAGCTCCAGAATGCCGCATATACCATCCAAATGAAAGGTTCTCGGACCCTAACGCCATTGGGGGGAGGCGCAGCGCATCCCCCCAACCTCCTAAATGTTCAACCCACACGCCAACAACAGCCATCAAGAACCCATAGGTGCCATAGCTGCCAACACCACAACATGAAGGGGTTTACCTGCCAAAATGTTCCGCAAATATCCGCAAATACCTTGTTCCAACTTTCAACAACCAACGTACAGAACAAAAAGAGGAAAAATATAGCACCAGCAGGCAGCTCCAAAAAAAAGGTGCATGCCACCGGAGAAAAACTTGCAAAAAATGGAGTGAGGACAACACAGATGGCTACGAATAAACATTCGGAATAGCATGTGTTTGGTTAGACCTTGGTTTGATGCCTTTGGAATAATTGTTTGATCCCAATAAATCTTGTGTGTTTGATTCGTTTGGATACTTTGTTGAATCCAATAGTAGTTTTTGACCCCTTACCTGTTTCCAGTGTGCCGGGAAGCTCTGCTTTGGTATAGCGGATGCATTCACAACACCGAGAGCTGTATCATTGTAGTGTAAGTGGCTCTACGCACATTTCTATATTCTTCTTTGTTCTTCCCATGTCCGTGCAATGTTTTAAGTCACAACCTCAAGCTTAGCAATTCATCATATTCCATGATATTCCCATGATCCTCAGTTTTAGCCCGCATGTTGGCTAATGAAATCCATTTTTTCAGCTAGTTGTTCGGGGCTTTGTAGGCCATCCTTAGGGATCCCCCCGGTGGTCCAGGATATGGTCCCTACGGCCACGTCCGGCGCCTTTTCCTCAAGGCCAGTCGCACATTCACCCTGCGGAACGAGCAGGGCGACTGTGGCGAGGAATCGGCGCAGAGCAGCGAGGAATCTGAGGAGTGCTGTGCATGATGCGTCCCGGCCACCATTGCAAGTGGCTGAAAATTGGTTAAATGATGTTAACAATAATATTTATATATATATCATATAGATATAGATTCTCAACTATAGGAAGATGTGTGGTTAAATACGATTTTTTCAATTTATGATATTTTTTAAAATCCGGAGTTCGCTTTTTGAAGTTATATGGAAAGTATGGCACACGCTTGAGTTTTGCAAAGTAATGATGGCAACCTCGAATTAATACACCCTGCTTGTCATTGAAGCTGAACAAACGCCAAAAAGAAGACTGTTTGATTGGCTCAGCAATGTGCTGGTTAATTTCCATACAGTTGAAGCCCTTTGCCACCTATAAATGGTTATAAATGGTGTTATCATTCAATAAATAAATGGGTTTATGACTGGCTTGTAACTGGTAGTGGGCCATAACTATAGTGACCAGTCAAGGTAAAAATGATGTTCGCAATATCTTAAAGCGTTCGGGGCGCCAATCCTTTGTTTCCACTACATGTTCTTAGTGGAAGAACGGATGCATGTACAAATAATTGAATTATTGCTGCTCAAATCCTTCTTGAAAATTTTGCTAACTATTGCCCACTTACCAATGGAGATGCACATCCAAGTAGCTTGACATGCTTCTCATGCCTCTCATTTTTTCACTGTCGTTTTCAATGTCCAAGTCATCATCTTTGCAAGTGCAACATCTCATTATGTCGCTACTAAAGTATGTCTTACGAGAGCAAGGTTAGTTGGCAAACTTCCGGGGCGTAGGGAGATTTCATCTCACCATGTAGGCCACGCAGGAAGCAGCGGGAAGCGCAAGATCACGGCGAGAGTTTGGGAGCGCGTAGGTCTGCGGTCGAAAGGGTGGAAGTGCATGACAGGAATTTCGGGAAAAGATGCTGGAAAAAGCGAGATGTTTTTTTCACCACATGATGGCTGGATGGCTTTTGGACGATGAGATTGCACGAGACTGTAGCGAGAGCTCAGTTTTGTTCAAAAATGTGCAAACCACCGCATGATTGAAGTGGCGCGAAAAACGTCCGCACAATACACAATGCGCCGCTGCGCGCACGGTGGCTGATTTGCCGCAACATTCCTGCCATGTGGGCATGCAACTTGAGCTGGATTGAGCTGGCTAACCCCATTGTCAGCATTGCGCGCAGGAAAGTAGTAGTGATGGTGCAAGGTTCCTGCTATAAGGGGCTGCAGCTGGATATTGGCAAACGCACGGTCAGGGGTGTGGAACGAGACTAGCTAGCCGGTCCACCCGTGGCCGAATCGATGAGCAGCGATGCTGCTGGCATGTGGGATTGCAACTGCGGGCGGGCGAAGTCCTTCATTCCTTGCTCCCATCCTCATCTTCCTCCATGGATCACGAATTCCTTTTTCCGTTGCAATATTTCGTTGCTTCTTGCAGCTATTCATGCCACTAAGTTGCATATTATTTTTACATTGCTTGCTGTGATCTTATTCCCCAGTCAAGGCTGTAACCGTAACTATTCAGCAGGCAGACAGGCAGGCAGACAGGCAGGCAACCAACCAACCAACCGCTTCCCGGTGAGCTTTCCCCCCAGCCAGGGTTGCAACCATTCTGAATACAGGCAAACAAGACAGAAAGCAAGCAAGCAAGCCATGAAGGCAGCAAGGCAGCAACCAAGCAGGTAAGCAAGCAAGCAAGCTTCTGCACTGCTAAATAAAACGCCGAACATGCGGTAGGTAAACCCAAAAGCAAACTATCTACAAAAACCATAACCCAACCCTAAACAGAAACCCTAAACCAACCATAAACGGAAGCCAAAACCATCCCTAATCCAGATCGAACCCTACCAAAATCACAAACCATGAAACAAACCCTAAAATTATTTCTAAACCAACCCTAAAGAAAGCTTTTAACCAAGCCCAAATAGAAACATAAATTTACCTTAAACAAACCACCAACCAACTTTGAATACAATCTTTTACCAACGTCAAGCAACCCCCAAAAAAAAATAACAAACCATAAACAAATATTGAATAAGCCAAGAGTCAACCCCAAGTAGGTTTAAACCAGCACTAATTATAGCGTAAAACCATGAAGAATTAAACGAACCGCAAGCCAATTTTACATAAAACCTTTCAACCAGCACGAAACCAACCCTAACCCAACCTTAATCTTCAAACCGACTATAACTAAACCCGAAACTAGTCCAAAAGATCTTCCAAACCTTAACCAACATGAAATAGCCTTCTTAAGCCAGCCCCAGCCAAACCCTAAACCAACCCTATTATAATATATAATATTTAATATATTATAATATTAGATATCATTTATAATATATTTTAGTATAATATGTTATTTTTAATACAATATAATTTAATATAGTTTAATCTAATATAAAATCATGTAAAACAATTAAACCGAACCATGAACCAATGTTAAATAGTTCTTTAAGCCACTTAAATCAACCCCAACCAACCTTCATTGATCCGTAAACCAGCCTTACCTGAACCCGAAACAATTCATAAAAAACACCCAACCAACATTCAATAAAACCATGCGCCAGCCTCAAATAACCTCAAATAACCTAGACAAGCCCTAACCAAACCAGAGGCCAACCCTAACTAAACCTTACAACCATCAAACCGGACAGTAAACCAACTTTGAATAGAACCTTAAACCACCACTAGGTCACCCTTAAACCAACCTTAAATAACCCTCAGCCTGCTTTAATCAAACCCTAAACCAACCATAAAGGTAACCCCAATCCAACCCAAAACAAACCTTAAATCATCCCTATGTAAATAGATCTTTTACCAACGCGGCAGGATTTTGAAAGTTACCATAAATCAAACTTTAAACCATTAAAAAATAAAATAAAACATAACACCTTAAAACAATCACCGGTTAACCCAAACCTACCGTGTAAAAAAGAAACGAAGCTGGAACAAGTGCTCAACAAAATTTAAGTTTAAATAAACCCGTAAACCAACCATAAATAGAGACATAAACCAACTTTAAATAGAACCTGACACCAATGCCAAGTAACTTTCACCCAACCCTAAATAAACCCAAATTCAACCTTACAAAGTCATACCAAAACCACAACTAAACCTTCAACAAACAGTGATAAAATTTAAAACCTATTTGAAATAAAGCCTTACACCAACCTTAAGCCAACCAGAAACAAAACATTGACCCAACCCTAAATCAACCCGGGCGAAATGTTTGACAAACCCCGAGTCAAACCCTAAATACACCCCAAAATAAAACATTAAAAACGAAATAGACCTTCAACAGGAACTACCCCAATTAATTACGTGCCTTTTTTTAATTTCTTCATGTCACTTGTGTTTTTTAGCGCGCAATTCTTGCGTTCACGCGCTGCTTCCTATCATCCATTCCTTCGACTCGATCATGCGATTCATGCACTCATTGTATCAATTTTTGTTCATGCATGCATTATCATTCCTTCATTCATTCGTCCATTCATTCATGCATTCATTCATGGTGACAGTTGGTGGCACATTGAAAATACATACCGGGAGAACAGAATTTGCAAATGGAGGATTGGGGGAATGGGTTTCCGGAATCATCTCTAAGGGAGTGCTAATTTTCAAAATGACAAGATTCTCCCTCCGCATCTCTAGTGCCCACATCTTGACAGGTATTGTCACGAGTGTGTTGCGCGCAACGACGCGTCTTGTGGATGAAAGCATCTACAAGATCATCACGATGCCCCGATGACGTAGGTGAATTCAAGCAGGTCAAGGCTGGCATCTGCCAAGTCCTCCAGTATTAGAAGATGATCCAACAAAATTGAAAGAGACATAAAACCCGCAGTGTGGCCAACATCGATGAAAGTAACCCGCAAACGCGTCTACGCTTATCTATCGAAGTCCTTTGGAGGAGGGTCAGTTGCCACCAGGTTTGGCCGGCCGGCAGCAACACGTCGAGCCGTAGGGGCTGAAAATGCGTCAGCTGCTATGGGTGCAAGATTTGGTTTGCTGCCACTAGACCCGCTGGTGGTCAGAAACTTAGTTACCTTGTTGATCCTTGTTGTATTTTCAAACGTGCTTGGAATGATGATCCGCCGTGACTACTTTTGCGCAGCTGGATTTCACGGGAGGGTACAAATGGAGCTTCAACAGGTCATGCATAGGAAAAAAGACTTGTGCAAAGATTGGATTACCTCTACCATCTCCACAACAATGACAACGCATGAAAATTCAGCCGCCAGAACTGTGGCACTTTGACGGCATCACTTGTGATGAAGCCACCATTTTCAATGTGGAGATATGCCATCGCAGCCGGCTGAGCCATGGAGCTTCATCTTCGGGTTCCGGCAGACCGTTGGTGCGTGACCTTTAACGAATTCTTCCACTTTGTGGAAGACGTGCGTACAGCCTGGCTTGCGGGCCAGATCTTGCAGAGGGACACTTTTGGCATGCTCTTGTTAGGGCCATTTAGGGCCAAAAGGAATGATTTGGCTCGTATTGGCCCAAGCATATCCCAGAGAAATGTTTGTTTTTTTCTCGACCCTGGATGAAATCTTTTGACGGGGAAAATCATAACCCATGATATAAGTTGTGAGGGTGCACCATGCTTGGGCAAAACCATGCGGTATCATGCGGTATTTTTTCGGTTTGTTTGCTTTAAGATGAGTTCAGCTCCTGAGCCGCATCGCACCCTTTTCCAATCTGAGGAAAGCAGTCCAGATCCGTTACATGAGTGCAGCTGTCACGGGTCAAACCTCTACCAGGTCAATGAGTATTTCGGCAGTGCAAAAGCACGGGGTAGACGCTTTCACGGTGTAAAAGTATATGCGCAAGGTAATTTCCCCTTTGATTTTGGATGTTTTTCCGGCTTGACTACCTGGAAGGTGGTGTCAGATATTGAAGCTTCTTTTACGCCTTTTAGATTGCTTTGGATGCTAAAAATGTTGAAAGCATTAATTAACCAACATTTCAACACTGATCTGATTGGGGATGTCCCAGGTATTTTGTAAAGCCGAAGACGTTGGCAGCTGGAGGGATGAGCTATGCCTTGTGGTTACATCCTGAAGGTCTTCCATGCCAGGTGTTTATCTCACATGCCTGGGCTGAAGCTTGGCGCTGCTGGCTGATATGTTTGATGCCCCGTCCCGTTGAGAGATTTTCCTGGAACCTGCCAAGAATCAAACTATGCATTTTTCGTTGCCCATTTAATGTCAGCCTTCAGGTGCATGCTGCATCATGAAGCTGGATGTCATGGAATGTTCATCATGTCATTGCGCGGTTAGGATAGTATCTTTACATAATATGTTGCAGAGGGGGCGCTGGCGGTGGTCAGAAACAGGGCGTGGCTCCAGCGAGCTCTGCATAATCTATACCGGGAGACTTACCAAACTTCCCCTAATAGCCTGACCAGCGATAGAGAAACTTTCCAGTCCAAGACCATGTGTGGCTAAACGGCACGCTAGAGTCCTAAGCAAGGGAGCGGCCACGCATGAAGGCCGGACAGGGCCTGAAAGCAAAGTTAGCCTGGAAATCACGCTGAGTTGGGGGTCTGACCTTGGAATGTAAGAGCGTTCTATTTTAAGACTCGTGTTGGGGATAATGGAACTCTGCAAATAGAAGGAGCTGACCCGGATACATGACAAACTTTCTGCGACGCCCAAGACGATGCAGGGGTCCTACTCTGCTGCATCCCTGAAGATAGAATAGCATGAACAGAGAGGAGGATGTTGTATTCAAATAGGTAGACATATTATTCATTATTCTCTTTTCCGTTTCGCTGGAACAACTGGGAGCTGTACAAAGGGTAGGCGCACTATTGAGCCCGAAATAGAGGAGGCATGGACCACGGCCGGCAAGTTTGTGAACGGACCAATATATTATTCGTCGTTACCTTATATGAAAAAGACACATCTAATTATCGTCTTCTCGGTTTCTGCTCCCCAAAAGCAGCAGAAAAATAAAATAATCACGAACACCTGGATGATATGAGGTGAAAAATCGCCTGGAGAAGAAATATGCAGATCGGGCGACTGGAATGACAGGGCTGGCATGGCGCAGGACCGAGCACATAATAAGGATATATAAGGATAGACACTTGTCCGACCCACACAATGGTTTATAATCTCGTTGCATATTGTGGCGCTATAGGCTACAGGCCAAACTAAAACTTCGAACGCATGTTAGCGTTACTTGAAGGTTCCAAGGCTAGCAGAATCTAGCGCAGACACTGTGGAACACAGTAGCACGACACGTAAGCTGGTTTCACCTAGCCATTGGGTCACTGCTAGGAGTTCTGCAAGAAACGTCATGGATTTGCTGTCAAACCCGGTATTGCTTTTGGTATTGGACCGCAAACTTGCTTAGTCATGATGAAACTCCGCTTTCCTCCGCTAGCTTTTTCGCACCGTTGGCAAGCTTTCGAAAACCAAAGCGAAATTACCCCCCACCATTACCAGCATGTACCAGCGAAAAGGAAAAAAGGAGAAGCGGGAAGCAACTAAGCAGGAACTGCACGTGACCTTGAAGAAGCATCTTGTTTCGCTTGCGCGAACAAAATGTCGCATGCAGAGGGGACATGGAAAATATGGAAGCAGCAGGCCACAGGTGCACTTCTTGGCAGCGTATGGCCTGGAATCTCTTTGGGGGGTCTTGGAAACGCGATGGCAATCTCATCACCCCTGCCTAGCAGATCTCCACGCCGAATCCGCTGCCCCCAGTTTATGTTGGAATGGCAGAAGTGAAGAACAAGCAGAAAAGGCGGAAGCCCCCCGAATGAGCACCAAGTATTGGAGCTACAAGCCGCAAACAAAAAGTGAAGGCGACCAGAATCGCATGCTCCTGGATGCGGATGGATGCGGTAGATTTTCCCATAACTTCATTCTCATATCAATTTGGAAGGTCTCGCCATGCCCAGCTGATGCAGTGGCAAGGTAAGCAGGAAGAGGTGGACACACTGCGTGATGAAAGGCTTGATAAAGTGGAAACATGTGCAAACTGGCGCAAGCTCATGCTAATTCTCACACTTGCTCCTCGTCCATAGCCAGCAATGTGATTCCCCCCGCCTATAAGTTGGCTTGCGTAACTTGGGATCTGTATCATATTACCTGCTAGCCGCTAGCCTAATGACACACACTAGGTGACTATTGAGCAACATCTCGCAACTTTGTTCAAATTTGGTGTTTTTCAAAAAATTGCAGGCCTGCCAGCCCCACTGGCATCCCCTGCAAACAGGTACGTTATTTGTCTAATATCATATAGTTGTGATCCATGGCCGACAATGTGATGACGCCAGGTATATGTTGGTTCTGCATGCGTAAACCTATATTCGTTCAGATAACTAACTAAACGAATTTAGTTCATTGTGGGGTACCATCCATAGCCACCCGGGCTGAGGAAGGGATCTTTGAGTTCGGCAATGGTGTGAGATCAGCCTGGCCTGCGGGCCACGGGCTCACAAATCTCTATTGCTGCTCCTGGGCCTTGAAATCTTTGCAGTGCGCCCGTGTTTGTGGGACGCATTTTTGTGAAAGGTTTTGATGTAGGATTGATGATTGGCTTTCGAAGAAAACAGAATCATGAATCGACATGTTTTCAAGAGCATGCAAACAGATTGGATCTTAGAACAATATGCTGGCTCTGTTGTGTTCACTTTTGCCGTTTATTTTCGCGTGGATCCCCGGCTGCCAAAAAAAATGTGTCGAAAATCCCCCCAACCCCCCGGGCGCTGTTTTTTTTTGGACAAGCGAATGACATGACGAATGTAGCTGGCTGCATCCCCATTGCACCCGTTTTGGTCTGATTAAGGCAACTGTTCTTTCCCAAACTGGAAACATGGTTTCGGACAAGGACAACTGGTTCAACCAAGCATTCACCCAAAGCGACCGGTGTTTTGAACAGAAGAGATGGGGGCGGCCTACCAGGTAAATGGAGGTTCACCTCACATTTTACCAAAAAAGAACAACCTTGTAAAATGCATCCTTTTGGATTTCGAATTGCCAAGTGTAAAAAATTGGAAAATGCCAAACGGTGGTTTGGCCTTACCCAATGTGGCTTTTTCAATGTGAGGTTTATTGGCCAACCCGCAGAACTTGGACCTGGAGGTTTTCCTGAACGTCTCTTGTTTTTTGTGCGGGGTTGTTGCATCGATTTGCCATGATTGACCCATCAACCTCAGTTAGGTAATGTTAGTTAGGCGTGACGTGAATGCCACGATAGTATCTTCGATCTTGACTTTTGACCTTAACTGGCTGGAGGTGGTTTCAGTTTTTTTCCCAGCGATCGAACAATTCGAAATGTTCGAAATGGGATGATGATTTTCAATGATGAGTATATTTTAAAGGGTGTCTGTCAACCACCAACCAGTCGTTCCCATCTGGCGGCTTCAGCCGTAAACACCATGCCCTGTTTTGAGGTCGATCCCTTGATGAACCCCTTTGCTCAAGCCTTGCAGCGAGCTTCGCACATTCTGGTGATTCCCAACTCGAAAATTTCCATCTACAGCAGCCTGGATTTGCTGAGATGATGTTTTTTTTTTTACCCCATGCAAGTTAATCCACGATTTGGAATTCTTCCGCTTTTTGTTGTTTTTGAATGGATTACTGAGCAAGACCACACACTGGTGATCACTCTGATCAAATCCAAGGTAGGCTTTGGTGTGTGTACGAGGCATATTTGGGCACCACGATGGAAAAGGTCTGCCTGATGCCTGCAACACCTCATGCCCGGCGGCAAGGCTATTCATGCGCCAAAGTCTTATTGATTCCTTTCCTCCTTGGACTGCTGACCAGCTTGCTCTGGCGCTACGCGATGTACCCCAAGTATGGCCCGCCCAGTGTTTTGAAGGCCATCACATATTCTGGTGCCAATCAATCCTGCATGGTCAACCGAAAAAGGTAATCAAATCAAAGAATTCCGCCCCAAGAAATGATAAATTGAAAAAATGAACAACTTGGCTCCCAAAGTAAACAGCCCGCGGGTCAACAGTTTCAGGTCACCTTCAGCTGCCTAGCCATCTCGCTAATAGCAGCTTTATGGGCCATGGTGCCCCCGCAGATGGAGAAATGCATGGCCTGCGCCAAGTGTTTGCACGCGGTGGGCATGTTCTTAGCAACATCTGTGTCCTTTCCCTGGTGGGAAGTGCCATACGATTATGAATCAGGCACCTCAGCAGTTCAGCGGCCTGTGCTTGTTAGTTGCACCGAGGAATGCTTGATGCATTTAGATTTTCAATTTCAATGTAACTGAATCTAGCTGGGGATGTAGAAGTATGGCATCAACATGTAGAAAAGAGCGGGGGGTTATAAGAGAAGGAGAGGGGAAAACACAAATGAAGTGAAACTGCATGCACGCTCACGCATATTTTTTGTACACGGACGCATTTTTGGAAATTCGTATGAAACATGCACACAGTTTGTGTGAAGGCACCATGGCATACATTCAATTTGTGGCAGTGTTACAATATGAACCAGTTTCAAAGGACCCAAACTAGTCGAGCAGCATGAAAACCGTCGACAGGATCAGCAGCCTTCTTGCACTACTTCATCCCCTGTGCGCTCCTCATGCTCAATATGATGCTGGGTTGCAATTTCCGCAGCACAGTTTTTCCAATCTTTGTACCATGGTTGAGCCCAATGTGTCGTATTTTCTGCATGGGGAGGGTTGCTATGCTTGCATGTGGCACCCCGTTACACTTATCATCCTGGATTTGCGTCCTGTCAATCCACTAAGTATTGGGGAGTCTACTGGCTTTTTTCACGCCCCAAAATCAACAAATCTAAGTAGTAGAGGGTATTTTGGCTGGGGTAACATTCTTTAGCTCAAGATCGGGAAGCATGCCTTGCCCAGGATGTGTCTCGCGCACTTGGATATGCAAGTGTTGGAGTTCAAGCAGCTGGCAGAGCAAGCCCAAAATTTGTCCTGTCAGACTGTGCCTTGGTTCAAAAGATGCCAAAATTTGAATCCCATCAGAGGATGTCAGTTTTGTAATGTTTATTTTCGGGATGTTTCCAATGTTGGCCCCCATGCATAGGAGGATGGATCGAGAAATTTATCCGGACCTATCTTGTACTACCATGTTTGGGGGGTGCATGAACGTACATTTACCAGCTATTTGGGGTTGCGATGTTGATTGCCACCCACTTGCACCACTCCAAATTAACCTGGTTTCTCTACATATGTGGCACGGCCTGCTGACATAATGGCCCAGCCATGCCCTCCAGAGAAAATACACCCAATATTTCCAAGGGAAACAACCATAGATCGGATCTCCAAAACTTGCCATGTGTCTACTGGACGGCACCAATCATTCCAGGTATGCTGGCTGAGAATATCAGCAATATTTCAAATAACGATTGTATACGATTGTCAATGGCAAAAATTTCCGGGCAGGAGACCCCAAACAGTGTCAAGGAGAACATTTGCTGACAAAGGCTCATGCAGGGCATCTTAGAAGATCTTGACACAAGAACACCCCACCAAAATTCACATACAAGCACCTCTAACACGATATCTTCAATATATTATATTCATGGAAGAACATTTCAGAGAGTTTGATCTCTACACGAGATCTTCTCGCAAGCGCCTCTCCAAGATCTTGGCCAATATCTTCGCAGAAGGGCCTCCAAGAGAATCTCATTGGGCCGTCAGAGGATTAATGAAGATCTTTACGTTGGAACGTCTTTAAGAGCATCCCAAGAGCTGGCACACAAGCACCCCAGGACCTGTACGAGATCTTGGCCAGGTCTTAATACCAGCGCCTCTCTAAACTCCTACGCAAGATCTTCGCAGAAGGACCTCTGAGAGTCAGCAAAGATCAGCGCAGGACCACGCCACAGCGAGAGCGATCCAACACGCACAAAGTGACAAGAGGGTTGCGCGAGCGATATCATAATTTGCAGCGCGCCACAACGAGAGTGATACAACACAAAGTGACGAGAAGGTCGCGCAGGCGGTTTCAAAACCAGCAACGCGAAGCAACAGTGAACGTCACAGTTCCAATACGATTTGCAGCACCTTTTGCACAAAGTATTCAGAGATTGCGCCTGCCAGCGATTGAAGCTGAGGCGACCGAAGCACGGCGCACATGCCACGCAAAATGATCTCAGCATAGCTGTTTGCGGCGCCTCGCATATCCTCGCATTGCGACCCACACCTGTGCCAACGTTGCACGCGGATGAAGAAGTGTCCGATGTTCTGTGGGTGCCTGCCACACAAAAAGCGACGAGCCTGTTGTGCCCGCGAGAAGCAATTCTGCGAGACATCCTTCAAAAATGGAAAGTTGAGTGCAGAGCTGACGGCCTCGTACCAATGCGTTTTGCGATTTTTCCACTCCACCTGTCTAAAGTATTGCGCCTGCCACGAAAAAGTGAGGCCAGGTCATACGAAGTGCTGCACCTGTCACGCAAAATCATCTTCCCAAAACTGAAGATCTGATGCTCCAA
>Ga0126342_10011613_pt1:0-10000 | contig 15723 bp, 13 predicted proteins | sample Cyp1metagenome_FD_92528 | JGI IMG/M metagenome (GOLD analysis project Ga0126342, IMG submission 92528) | Coral microbial communities from Lord Howe Island, Old Settlement Bay, Australia - Cyphastrea 1 metagenome | ecosystem: Host-associated > Invertebrates > Cnidaria > Coral ...
ATATCAATGGCAGGCTTTAGGGGCATATACCAGATCTTTAGACACATATTTTCTATAATTCAATATTCCCCCTTAAAATGCATTCAAATTGCGAACATCACATGATATTATGTATATCAATGGGAGGCTTAGGGGCATATACCAGATCTTTAGACACATATTTTCTATAATTCAATATTCCCCCTTAAAATGCATTCAAATTGCGAACCGATGGACATACAGTCACCGACAGAATTATGGAAAAAAATAATTATGGAAACAATAATTATGGAAAAAAGGTTCGTAACTTTTCTATCATAGACAGGCGGCGCCTGTAAATTGAAACGGTGTTTTTTTTCCATAATTCTGTCGGTGACTGCATGTTTTTTTTTAATGGTTTTGAATATGTTTTTTTTTTTTTACGGTTTTGAATACGATTTTTGATTTTAATCAGCATTTCATGCTGGTTAAGTCCCGATTGTTTGATCTTTGAACATGGCCAATCTTGCTGAATCAATACAGTTGGTCCCGTTGGTTATAATACTAAGCTTATATATACAATTATATATAATAACTATGTCAATGTATTTAATTATTTATATGTTAAAACATATATCATTACCCTCCGGTAATCAAATGTAGCAATGTGGAATTCCCTATTAAATATGGAAGTTTGGGAAAATCAATGAACAGCATCTATAAATGGTGGATTGCCCGTTGCCTGTCCTTCTCGGTCTGCTTGACCTTCCGCAGCAGAAGCCCCGCATCCTCTAAATCCATAAAAAACTTGGCATCAATGGAAGGACTTTCAAGGTGAAACCCGTGGATTCTTACTCCCCCCCAAAAACAATAGGAAACTTAGGAAACCCTATTGGTGTTATATAATCCCAAATGTGGTTTGTGTATGTTTGTGTGGTGTTTAACCAATGCTGGGATAGCAAACTGGGTTGTTATGACCTCTGACAACTGGGATATATTAGTCCGTAAAATGGTAGATGGGGAAATTAAATGAGTTTTGATCCATGAAAACTGAGGTTTCTGAAGCTTACCTGCAGTGATATATAAACTTTAGGCAAGCTGATGCCAGTATTACGTAAATATGGTTTGTGGGAGGGGGTTAGGGTCACTTCTGACACCCTTCGCTTAATTGCAACTGGCCAAGCTTCCCCTTTTCCAAGTTGACAATTCAAATGTGTTGTTTCTTTCCAGATGTGCCCCGCAGTTCTGCGTACACGTGCAGCACAAGCACGGATATACCTTGCATTATTGATCGTAACTGTTGCAAACATGTCATCGGAGTCTTCAAAAAAAACAGATATCGCTGCATCCAGCTCCGCGCCGAAAACTGACTCAACAAACAGGCAGCTGTTTTACTTTTTCTGGTTGGTGGTTGAATGTGGTTGAGCCACCGTCGCAAAAATACGCTCGTTCTCTCAACCAATATCCAATTCGGGTGGAAAAGAAACATTCGAAGATACACCGCCCAACCAGTTGTGAGTAATTTTCCCACTATATCTATCTCTCTCTCTCCATTTTCCAACTTTATCCCACTTTATATCACGTTATCATATATTGTTAAATAATGTTGTATAGTACATGTCCTACTGCTGTGTCACTTCCCAAAGACGGTCCTTGTTGTCGGGCTCCAGTTCCAGGATTCGCTTGCAGTCCTTCACCGCCACATCGAAATCGTTGGTGCCCAGCGCTCCCTGCGCGCGGCGGTACAGGGCCTTGATGTTCTTGGGCTCCTCGTCGGCCGGGGCCAGAACAAACCAGCTGTGTATTATTTGTATATTATTAATATATATGAGGAAAAAACATTGGATATGTCGTAGCTATATGGGTATGTATATGGTATATATATATATATACAAATTACTAACCACTTGCTAGCTGGGATCTAAGAGAACGCCTTGGGATGCCTTGGGGAAAAAAAGAGAGCCATCTTGACATCTTGACATGATATATGTGATTAGCGGTATCTGGTTGGCGGTTTCAACCCCTCTGAAAAAATATTAGTCAGTTAGGATTATTATTATTCTCAATATATGGAAAAGTAAAAAATGTTCATATTGATTCATATATATTCATATGTGATTCATATGTGGTTCATCTTGATTCTGAATCCCATTGAAGCGTGCCGATCCCTGGCTGGGACCCAGCCTCCTTGAGAACTTCATCAGCGTGTCTGGCAGCCGCATAGTGCAAGTTGAGCTTCAAAGCCTTCTTTTCAAGCTCCCATCATCGCTGTGTTGGTGGGATTTAGCGCTAAGAAAGGGAAATAACATGCATTTTTTGAGTGGGATATTTGGGAAAATAGATTGGTTTGTTTGAGAAACCTACAGGAATTCAACGGATTTTAGCCGCCAAATCGGCCTAAAATCTGATTCAACTGGCTTTGGCTCACCTCAGAATCATTGAAATCACTACGGCATCAGCACATGGCAGAACGCTTCAAGTGGCCAATCTTTATCTGGGCTGGAAAGCACTCATCCACATATGCATTCAAACACACGCACACACACACAAAAACAAGAAACTAAACAAACTACGCGTAGAAATACTGTAAACTCACATACAGTAATTTCACACACAAAATATAAAGTAAAACATCAATATGTTTGTTAAAGTGAATATAATTATATATCTAATATATAATGTATATTAATATAAGTATAATTATTAATAAAGGTTAATTATACATCTAATAATATTTATACATCTGTTTAAGATATCTTTGTTCAGTAGATGATTCATAGCTCCCACGGATCCAAGCGGCACAGGCCGCCAGGTTCAGACGACTGCTGCGCTTCAACTCCTCCGCGGTCTTCTTCTCGACCCACTCGGTGAAGACCTACCGACGCTTCCCGTGGGGCCGGGTCAGGAATGGCCTGGACATAGAAAAACCAGTCAGAAATGTCTCAACAAATGGGGACTGAATGGGATTGAAATATGGGATGAGACAACTAAGTTTTATATAAATTCTAAATGTCCAATAAAAGTGTATAAAATTGTACTTACACTTAGTCACTTGAGACTTCTGTTGTATGGAACTCTCGGTTCATCAGCCATTGGTGCAATCATTTGAGATGGGATGAATGACCCGGCAGAACCGTCCGATGAACCGTCAAAATCCATCAATATTATAGAGTTAAATGACAAATGGGATCCGATCAGAATGTGATTCACATAGATCCAAAAAGAAAATGGAGAAGCTCCCAAAAACGGCAAATTGTTGAGATGGAACATGTTGATCAACATGCAAATTTAGAGGTATATACCCTAGTGTCAAACAATCCCACATGTCAGATCACATCAGAAGGGTATTCGGCTGAATAAAAATGACCCAGAAAATCTGCAGGAAAATCCGACTATTGGTGGTAAAAGCTGCAGGAATTCCTGAAGATTTGCCAGAAATTGCCAGACCAAAACAAACCCATACCAACCCATTGAACATGGGGAGCACCTCGGTGTTGGTGGTGCTTCCCAAGGGCTTCTTGTAGCGAGGAAGCAGCTGGATGACCCGTGAATAGCGCTCCTGGAGCGACGAGCCCAAGGTTGTGCTGATGGAGTGAAGTCATCCACCGTCCCCGCTTTCCCAATGGTCAACACTCTGTTCCAGAAATCGTCCCTGGGTCATCCCTGCGATGCATTCCGCCATGTCTCCCTCTCTCTCTCCATCGCCAACGCTAGATTTAATGAGGGTTTTTTGATCATGATTGATCTTCAAATTAGAGACATCATTGAATCCTGGTTGTGTCAACCATTTTTTCGATCCCCAAAGAACTTACTAGAAAAATCGTTTTTGCATGGCAATATCTCCACGAACTGCACGCTTGTGGTAGATATACTGAACTAGTTAGAAGGGGCTTTCTCAAGACACAACTGGGGGGGTACCACCTTGCATGTGGCATCTAATTTGCCTTGTTCACTGGGCTGGGCCCTCTATTGAACAAAAAAACAACTACTGTAGTGGGAAAAAGTCCACAGCATATTCTTCAGTGGACCATCTATCTGGCTAAAGGATCATATCACCATCCTGGAGAAAAAAAACACTCAAATATAAGGTCGTGATTGGTGTATTCCCCTTAGCAAGCATCATGGCAGAGACGTCGACGTGAGGTCATGAATGGTCATGATCAAATTCATCCAAATATATTCATATCAAGTTGTTTTGATAATACTCTATATATATATTCATCATATCCCAAAAATAGCTGCATTATATCACATGAACATCCCAATAAACATCCCATTTGATCAGCAAAAATGTACCCGTTTCTATTCCTCCCAGCATGTCACCGCCATGGTGTCAAGACCAGGCTCCTGCGCCAATCGAAATCGACCAGCTTTAAAGTGTTCCGAGCCTGCCGGACTGCAAACATGTTTTTGTTAGCTGTTCCCAATGTGCACTATCTATACATGAGTATATATAATATATATATATATAATGTGTGTATGTATGTATAAATATGGATATATATATATATATGTATGTATGTATGTATGTATGTATGTATAAATATGGATATATATATATATGTATGTATAAATATGTGTATATATGTATATGCATACACATGCCCGGACATAATTGGGATGCACATGCAACCCAAATTAGTCTTGGATGTTAGGCCTATCCTAGCCTATCCCCACTTTCCATTCGCGCAGTATGTCCCAGTGAGGGCCTTTCTCTTTGACCTTCTTTGCCAGATTCAGCAGCAGCAAGTTCTCTGAAGGGCCTTCTTCGGGGCCAGGACTGCCTGCAGCTCCGGATCTTGGGGGGCGGGCTTGGAACGGAGGAACATGGGGAAAATGAATGAACATATATGAAAATGAGGGAAACATGACATGAGAATCCTTTCTTGAAAGATCACATCGAATCAATGTAGCTGATGATTTTTCAAGGGGAGTCCATGAGTTGGGAAAACTCTTTATCGCCTAGCTCGATCTGAGAAAACAGGCTTGGGAAATGGGTATGGGTCAAAATTGGGTACCCCAATTTAATGGATTGTTAAGACAAAAAAATCTCTAAAATCTGTGGTCCCCTGAGTCTTAAATTCTGCCCATCTCCAATAAGTTCTGCATGGGAACATGGATCGGACGGAACATCCAGCCTTTTTGGGAAAACGACAACTGAGCACTCAAGACTGCAGCAGTAACCGAAGCAACATAGACCATAGAAAATATTGGTTGCAGCAAACAATGTTCCTTCTTTCCTTTGCAAAATCACCATCAACCCTTTTTGGGATATTTCCACCAGTATATTAACTACATTTTAATTGATGTCTCAACCTATAAGGGCCAAACCGGAACAATCTATTGGAACATACAGCAAAAAAATCTTTCAGGCGATGAAAGTGATGGTGTCCAGATATGTTTTTGGCTTGCATGAATTACATATATAATTTCTAAATATTAAGAACAATCAATTACATGTAAAACATGCAAATCAATACAATAAATGCCTATATATATACACTTATGTACACATATTTTTGTTTCTGACATTGTGACAATTGCTCTATCTAAACATCTCGGAGACCCACTTGGCTGTTGCCCAAGATACCAAAGTCCAACATCTCGAGTTTGAAGACCACGGGCCCCTCGGCTGGCACCTGCCGGAAAGCTTCGCACATAATCGCACATATGAATATCTGAATATCTATGGTGTATGCAAGTATGCATGTAATTGTAAGTATGTTTATGTATACACTTATCATATGACATATACATATTAGTATACACTATACTGATAATATAAAACAACAACAATACAAAACGCAAAAAACAAACTAATCAATGATAAATATATGTCAACCCCTATGCTTATATATGTTTATAAATATATTGTATCATATTGTTGACATCCACCTTCCAGCTTCCTATTCAGCCAGCCTTCAGCTCTGGCCGCCCAGGCGATAGCAAAGTCAAGTCCTTCACTGTGACTAAGGCCACCTCTCCTGTCCGATGTGCTTTTTTTTTTCAAACGGAGAAAACCATGGCAAAATGTGGGGATTGATATGGGATTATAGGGATTATAGGGATTATATCCTAAATCATAGGGGTTGTTGATGTTTCATTAAATCATTGTAGATTATTCTAAGTGATGCTACCCGTTAACATGGTTTCTTTGTTTTATCTAGCAAGCCTGAACTAAGGTCATCAAAAGGAATAGCTACTACATAAACAATCATTCCAGTGACGTCACAAAGAGGTCAATACAATTTATCCATAGAACAAGATTAGCCATAAATTGATGATTTACCATCTGGTTATTTAACATAGCCATGGAAAATACCATTTTTTATAGGTAAACCCAGGTAAACCATCTATTTCTATGGGCCATTTCCCATGGCTATGTTAAATAGCCAGAGGGTACCAGCCATAAATAGTGGGATTACCATGATTACCACCGGTGGATTTCCTTGGACGGCCATCGCTGGCCGCCATCGCTGAACCACCCCTGGCCTTTGCGCATGGCGCCACAAGCAGCTTCCATGGCATCACCTCGAGCCCACGTGGACCCCTGAAGGAGTTGAGAGAGGTGGGGATTGTTTGGGTTCAAACGAGATTTACCTTCTGGCAATTTAACATAGATAGTAGCTATGGAAAATCACAATTTTTAAAAGGATTTAAAAGGTAAATAGGTCAATCAACTATTTGTGTGGCCGCTTTCCATAGATATGTAACAGATTACCAAAGGGTATAGATTTTCATAAATCCAAGTGAGCTAAACCATCCTAAACTGACTTGGATTTCTTCAGCTAATTTTCCCGCAAGCCGACGAGTGTCCAAGACGCCGCGAGACGTCATCCGGTTTCACTCTTTCGATGGGGATTTCACCAAGGCTACAAAATAGGCTACAAAATAATATTCATCCACATTGGTGGTTGCTGATGGTTAAGAAACCCAAGAAGAAATTCCTTATCATTCCCAGTTTCCTGGTTGAATCCCAATTTTTGATCGACTATTCCTGATGGTTCCTCCATTTCTGTTGGGGTCACCAAAATTCACTTTCCACTCCACTGCAGCAGTTCTGAGCTCACGGCAAAGTTCCCCTTCTCCAACCGTCGTTTCGATGAGTTGTTCCTCGGACAACAGCTCCTCCTGGTGGCCACAGATGCCCAAAGCACTCCGACTCCAAACGTGGTGTGCCAAGGGTTCAGGCCGGGTTCAGGCCTGAAGGGGATGGTGTAAATCAAGGCTTGTGGATGCCCAGTTTGCCCAAATTTCAAGAAAAACATAGAAAAACCATGGTTTCTCCATGGATGCAGCCCCTTCTCCTGGCCCGCTGTGGCGCTGAAGATTTTCACCTTGCACCAGGTGCCGTTGAAGCCTGGACAAAGGCGACACCTCTGGGGTTTGATCGCCTTCTTCAGGACCAAGCCCTCCTCCCAGAAGGCCTTCTTGCCACAGTCCTGGCGCATAGCTGGACCCTGGTGACAACATAGATGGCAAATGTGTTTTAATTATGGGAGATCCACTTACTTGGAGATATGAGGTATGCAACAAACATGTGCGCAGGAAACAACGAAAAATGGTGGTTTGTAATTTAGTATTTATATAATAGACGTAAATAGCACCCATACCAGCACACAACACAAGAACAATAACATTCTAACAACCAGCAACAAACAACACACCATCACAGGTCAATGACATAAGATCCAACCCTTACATTGCCCAACAAGCATGCAACCCATTCAACAACAAAAAATAAGGACAACAACACATATTATCTTTGAAATCATGACATCAACTTTTTCCCATATTACGAGTACTATTCATCAAACATATGCCAACAAATCGGCCCCTATTGGTACTTGGTAACCAGCGTGTTTTTAATGCACGACTTGCAAATATTGTTCCAATGTTTCAAACAAGTCCTCACAATTTGGTGGGGGCAGGGGACATCAGAAGCTAAGCCTTGAAAACAATGTGTCCACTCAAGATAAGGTTCGGCCAAACAAACACACTCAACACACATTAAAAAAAATGTTGTACCTCAAAATGAAAATGGCATCGTGTTGTGTTCTCTTCTGGTTGCTGCTGCTCTTGTGGCTGGCACTGTGCTTGTGGACATCAGTGTTGTGGTTTTTGTTTTTTTCTTTGTGTTCTTCTTGTTCTAGTTGTTGCTTTTGTGTTTGCCGTTTTGTTCTTCTCAATTTTGTTATGTTTATTTATTATTATTATTGTTTTTGTATGTTTTTTGTGTTTAAAATGTTCCTGTTGCTCTTGTTGTTGTTATGCTGCTTCCTTCTTTGCTCTGCTGCTTCCGTTGTTCTTGTGGTTCTTGTTCTTTTTATTCCTTTTGTTCTTCTTTGTATGGTGTGTCGAGTTTTCTCATCGTTGTTCATCCTAGGGCTATGAGGCTGAGCACAGCGTCATATGGCTACAGCTTCGGCCTTCCGTCACACTGCCAGCGCTGCATGACATGGAATCCAGAGTGCAACCCCAAATGCGCGCAATGCAATTAGTCTCACACCCATCTTCAACAATGCTTTTCCACAGAATGCCCTGCACAATGCCCTTCCCCAACCTTGGATATTGCAACCTCAAATCCTCCTCTTCAAATCAAACTCTGACCTTTTTCATAATCGAAAACATGAAAAGAGAAAACACGTCAACGCTACAGGGCTACAGAATCTGATTTCATCCAAAGCGTATCCTCCCAGAGTTTCTTTTTTCCATGTAGGGGGATCTACAATACAATGGTTCATGACCCCGGGCGCCGCCTCGAACTCGTAAATTTCCAACAGCTGAATCTTGATGACAAGTTCCTCCTGTGTGTCAGCAGGGATCGGAGAAATCCAACCCATGGTGGAGCCCAAATGTACCTTGGGCACTGGGTAATACCTGAAATATCAATAAAACATCCACCTGCGCAAGATCGAAAAATGTCAATGTTGCGATTTTGCGCAAGTGGATGGTTAGTGGATCCCTCTCCGGAAAACAGACCACAAAATTCGAACATCTGCCATGTACTGCTTGAAATCAAGCATCTTTGGGCGGAATGTTGAGTGCTTCATCCGCAGCTTGTGAACGTTCAGCATGATGCCAGCGACAAATCAAGGTGCCACCTTGGAGGGGGGGTCTGCGGTCTCCTTCGGGGCGGTCTTTCCAAATGAAGTACTTGACTTGGAATCCCTATCTAAATCCCTATAAACCCACCCTAAAGCCCACGAATTCTTGGAGAATTCCATGGAAAACGAGAGAAACCGCTTGGGCAAGGCTTGGCGCAGTCCAAGGCACAACTCTTGAGCTTGAAGGTCTCCATGGTTTTCTGGATCGCCTTTAAGCTTTCATCATTTGGGGGTTTCCATGAGGAAATCCTCAGTAGATAGTTTATTTCATGGAAAATCCCATCTATAAATGTATGATTTAAGGGGTACCGCTTTTTTAGGAAACCTCCACTTGGAACTTCGGGACTACGAAATCTTTATGCCCTCGAAAAATATTGCCAATGATAATCCTAGACTCCTAGAGTCCTAGAGTATTCCCGATTGAAAAATCCATCTTTGGAGATCAACCATCCATTTATTCTCATATACCTTTCAGCAATCGTGGCAATTGAAAACTTCAAATAAAAACCGGCTCATGACTGGGACTATAATCTGTATAATGATGGATTTTCCAGCAAACCATGTTTGATGACCGTAGGGTAGTGATAGCTCGCCTAACTGCCTAGCTTATTAAGATTCTCATGCAAATAAATACCATGTGATTAATATATTCCCATCACCACCACATCCCCCACCAACAAAACAGTTGCTTGATAGATTTCCCATGAGTTAGTTCACAATCCCCACCATCAATCACCCAGGTAGATCCTCGGCAAACCCCGCCTTGCTGCAGTAAACACCGTTGTCTGCGTGCTTTGCCATCCTGGTGTCTGGTACATCAAACATGGCTGGACAAATCCTATGAGAATCGGTGATTTACCTGAAAAAAATTGTGATTTGTGAACAATGGCGATGTGATGGATTTTGAATGGAACATCGCCCATAAATTGGTATAT
>Ga0126342_10011614_pt1 | contig 15723 bp, 4 predicted proteins | sample Cyp1metagenome_FD_92528 | JGI IMG/M metagenome (GOLD analysis project Ga0126342, IMG submission 92528) | Coral microbial communities from Lord Howe Island, Old Settlement Bay, Australia - Cyphastrea 1 metagenome | ecosystem: Host-associated > Invertebrates > Cnidaria > Coral ...
CTCTCTCTCTCTCTCTCTCTCTCTCCCCACAGTCCCCCCCAAATAGAGGGGGGTCGGCGGCACCTGGGCGCTAGCCCATTCTATAAACATATCTGAACCGTTTATCTGGTTGGTGGTTTCAACCCCTCTGAAAAATATTAGTCACTTTCCACTTTCCAGTTGGTTGCCGCAGTCTTGCGCGGCGATGCCTGGAGCCAGCTTGGCGTGCTCCATGCACCTACTTTGTACACTTACGCACCACCTGCAGCACTAATTGGAGATTGGACGCTCCACGGCTTGCTTAACGTTTTGTGTGTTCCAACAGTTTGTTGGAAGTACCTCCATAAGGTTGCCAAAGCATCTTTCGTTCCAACAAGACGGGGTCTCTTAAGGAAACACTTGACAGCAATTGGAAACCCCACATGTCGTAAGGCTTTCATGCTCTGTAATTGAATCGGTGATTCAATTCCCTGCAGCCACCATTGCAAAAAATTAATCCAAACACGCGACTGTCTGGACAAGTCTAACCTGAATTGATCAGCAGCAACTGATTCAGTACGCAAGGCATAAACTTTGTCTTTGATTTGCACTGGTGCCATCATACCTGTATCCAAAGCAAATGTAATGTACATTTCCAAACAGCTGAAGGGCTCCCCGTCACCCCAATGCACTCGTCTGATCCATTGCTGGAAACGTTCGGCAAATGCAGTTGTATACGGGCAACTCATCATGTATTCATGGGACATGCATGGCAACATGAAGGTTTCTCCTGAAACTCTGGTCAACGTAACCAGGTCAGGGCATGCAACAAGTTCAACCTTTCTGGGCCTACTTTCCAAGTACCTATCACACATGTCAACTAACACGTTCTGAAAGGCACACATTTTTTGATACACAGCAGTCCGTTCAATAACAATGCCTTCCATTTTCCTGTGCAGAGCAACATGATCAATTCTAACAGCATCTTTCGCGCAACAGTCAGCTTGTTGGTTACCCCATGCATGAATGCGCAAATCTTCCGGAAGAGTACTTGTATCTGAGACATGTGCTTTGACCTTGAACATTCGAACAGCACCACACTCGCGCTGTCGCAAGTGCCTCTCCACAACGCTCCAAAGGTCAGCGTGTTGCCCCAAAATTATGTTACCCTTCCTACCAATGGCATCACACATGGCCTCAAATTGCGAAACAACCGCCTCACAGTCAGAGAAAATGTCCACGCACCAAAACATCTCCAAAGCCAAAACCACGGCAAAAACCTCAGCTCTGTATGAGCTATGGTCCTGATAAGGCAGTATACGTCTCACAACTTCCACCATTTCGCCTTGTTCTTGTTTCCATTCCACAACTGCGGAGCCCGCAAGGCAGCAATCCCAGTGTGTATTGAAAAAGGCAGAACCATCAGTATAAACATGCTTTCGCACAGGCATCGGACAAGGCATGTTGAAAGGTCTACGGACTTGCAAATGCTTCTTGACCTGGAAAGGATTTCCTACATCTGGAAACAAACAAAAGGCCCACACAGCCTGCTTTTGCTTCTTAACCCACTTGAGTGTGTCATGATGTTTCCTATGCAGGTCAGCTAAACCCTGGCACTGGAACAGTCTGTGGAACTTGCTGTCATCTTTTCCGCAAAAAACACATTGGGCAGTCTCGGCTCTTTCAGCATAGTGCACGAGGCCATCATTGGTCACATGTTTACCACATGCATATGTTTGCAGAATGCCCTGATGCCACAAGGGTTTATCGCGCATACTTTTGAAAAAGGACTGGGAGTCAAACGTTTGCACATCAAACATTGGCCGTTTGATCTGGTTAGAGACATACCACGTCCAAGCCTTTTGTAACGTCCGCATGACAAATGGAACAGAGTCTTCAAGCCATCTCATCTGAAGTCCACATTCATGCTCCATGACTTCCTTGTTTCTCCATGACCATCCAATTTCATTGAACGTAGAGGCCAACTGCTTGGTCATTCCCGCTCCAGATTTCCAACTTCGATTGACAAGTCTATTCAGGAAGCTCTCCCTTCTTGTGTGAAAGATACGGAGGTATCTTCTGAAAAACTTGATCTTCCGCTTTACAAGCTGTAGTTGGGGGTCACTGAATTGCCCAGTTGCATTAATAGCCAGCCAGGCATTGGCTCCTGACCGATACAACCCTAACGCCTCAGCAGTGGCAGACCGCAGCCGATGATTCTCTTGCTTTGTGTGCTTATGGAACTCAGATCCAAAACCTGCGATTCCAGCTCCAAGTGTGGCGCACATTCTGCCTTTGAACTTGCGCGGCAAGCGTCTACCCTTGACCCTTTGGAGAGTAGCAACAGCCTTGTTCAGTCTCTTCTTCGCAACAAGTTTACATTTCCTTTTGCTATAGGAGACATCACACCCAAGGTCTTTTGCTGACAACTTAACTGAAACAGTTTGTCCATTGAGTCTCACTTGGCGAAGTTGCCTACGAATGGACGGACTGGTGCCCCACACCCATGACTTTTCAGGTGAAATCGTCATGCCCAAGCTGGTCACGAGTCTTTCAAGTCTGCTAATGGCATTAACAAGCATTTCCACTGAGGTAGCGGTCAATCCCCAGTTGTCAGCATACATCACTATGTCAATACCATTACAGCCATTCTGCATGACTTCTGCAGCAAGGATGGTAAGCGCTACCATGGCTGCGACACTGAACGCACATCCTTCCGGGACTCCACATGTACTGTCTTGCTCACTACCTACTTGGCCAGCAACTTCCACAAGTCTTTTCAACCCTTTAAGCATACCTTGGTGGGCAATGACATATTGAGCAGGAAGTTCAAGCTTTTCCATCAGCCTGGCCAAAGTTGAACGGGGCACCAAGTTAAAGCACTTCTTAAGGTCAATAACCAACCCACACCGGTGATTGCCAGTCTCATGAGCTTCTTCAATCAAGTCACAAACCAAAGCATTGAGACAGTCCGCACTGAGTCTCGCAGCGATGCCACCAATCTGTGGTGGCACCATTGCACCAAGGTGTTGAATGACTTGCAAGCTACGAAAACGACTCCAAAGTCTGTAAATGACACTGACTATGGTGATGGGCCTGACAGACGTAGGTCTATGATTATCCTCTCCAGGTTTGGCCAACATAGTTACCCTAGCAAGCGTAAGTCTGGAAGGCCAAGGCATACCTGCTTCAATTGCACGGTACAACATGAAAAGCCACTCTACCAGTTGGTTAGGCATAAGCTGCATGTCCCGCATGGAGAAACCGCATGCACCCCGGGCACTTTTGACTTTTACGCCTTTAATGCACCTTCTCCAAGTATCAACTTGAAAATCCATGTAAGGGCATGATGGGCAGTCGCTCATGCCACGCACGAACTCTTCAGCTTCTGGAGTCACCACATCAGGCGCCTGCCAAAACTGATTCCAAGCATCGCAGACCATTGTCTGCATTTGTTTCGCATCGGTTTCACGTTTAGGCTGTGCCAGCACAAGGTCATTCATGGACTTGCATTTGACAGGTCTGTCCAGGTACAAGAAATCATCATCAACCTCACACAGGATGGCTTGTTGGCCCTGAAAACAAACAGGTAAACCCTTCTCCAGTATGCATGGTCTTTTGTACCTTAGTCTCTGCGTACCACCAAGAGTCCACCGTTGTCGAAGGAGTTTCTGATGCACATCATGTGACATAAAGGTAGGTGGTGGAGCCGATCTTTCTCGAACTGCCTTGAAGGCCATTCCACCTCCCTTTGCAACATCTTCCAAGGAGATTTTATTGAACATGCGGAGTTGCTCATACCTTTCCTCCCTGACTTCTTTCTGTACCATGTCATGTAACACAGCATATAACCCTTCAACGTAGGCTCTTTCAGGCAAAAGTGCCGGGACAAACCATCCAATGACATCAAGGATCCACGTCTGAAACCCCTTGTGAAAACCAGGAGCGGCACAAATTGCCTTCCACAACATGGTGCACTGTGACAGGTTCTCATATGTCGCATTCCGTTCCCTTGCCTTAAGCTGACGGCATAGACTCAAAAGTCGACGGCATTGAGTGACCTTGCATTTAAGTTTCCTTGTGACCTGTCCAATGGAGACCCGGAAATCACCATCACGGCCACGTCGCACGGCTTGTGCAGTGACCTCTTTTTGCTTCACAACTTTGTTTCTACATCGTTTGAAACAGGCAGCAGGAACATGGACAGTGTTACCTTCCACATCGACAGCACTGTGACGTATCATGTCTTCAAAGGTGAGTGCAAATTGGATCATGGCCAAGTTAGCATCCCCTTTACGCAAGGCATCATGAAACTTAGAGCTTCTACTGTGACATGCATTGTTGCAGTGAATCTCCAGCGCATCTTTGTCAAACAAAAGTCCATCCAAACTTCGTGGCAGAGACCAAACCTGCTTCAGATTTGGGCCTTGTTGAATTTCAAACGTCGCTTCAAGCACAGGGTGTGCATCAAACATGTGATGTTCAACTGTGCCACAGTCTCTGAAGTACCTGGCCATGACCGCATTGACCAGGATAAACGACCTCCGGGAAGAGTCTTTGCATGTAGGTTCAGGTATCTTATTATGATGAAACCACGCAAGTTCAGCACAATCATACCATCCTTTGGAACGTAGGGTCTGCCAGAAAGCACAGTCATCCAAATCACGATTGAAATCACCCGTAATGACTGCAGGACCTTTGTAGTGAGAGGCTCTCTGAAGACCAGGCAAAATGGCGTTAAGGAAAACTTTTTCACCATCAGCGTATGTGTAGTTATTGATCGGAGGAGCATATACGACACACACGTACGCATCCATGCCACTACCTAACTTCACCACTGCATCACTGAATCTGCTAGACATTTTCACATCGTCATCAAGATCCATGGGGTAGGGCGCAAGTGGGAACCTGGAAAGTATGGCAGTTCCCATGGCTTTACCTCTATACGCCCCTGCATTACCGGAGTGCTTCTCAACAGGCTGACTAAAGGCAGTGTGTACGTCATGCTTGTGGAACCTACGCTGCAACACACCCATTGCCGCAGGTGTATGAGATGTTTCAGACGCAGTCCATATTCCATCTGGCCAGGAGCAAATGTCATTTTCATGCCCCAACAGCTGTGCTGGGTTGAAGGTACGGATCACAAAGGGACCAGGATGCAGTGCCTCGCCAATCCTCCACACCTGTACATGAAAAAACATGGAAAGGAATCTGGATGAGGAACCAACGGCATTGCAAGTTCGGCAGTATCTGTACAAACAACACACTCCGAACTTCAAACTTCCCTCACCTATTAAGAAATACCTATGGTACTCATCAGGTTTGTACATGAAGAAGTGAGCATCATGGTAGATACAAAATTGTTGGAACTTCGACATCATCCCTTGTCGGCCGTAATGACTCACTTTGCAAAGGACTGTCTCGTCAAAAAGGTGACCCATCCGAATGTCTTTCATCTTCCAAACCTCCAAAATTGGAAAAGCCTCACGACATCCAAGAAACTGAGGCTCCTTGCAAGGCAAACACCGAGGCAACCACTGCACTTCGTCAGTACTACTAGGCAATCCCATAGTATCAAGACAGCTACCCCTGGCATCATAAAACAAATTACAGCCGCCACGAAACGGTCGGCTGAAACCAAAAAACTTACTTTGCCAAACCAAGCATGTATCACTTGCAAAGTCACACACTTGCAGGCATGTCACAACATAGCCGCCACTAAACGGTCGGCAATCATTCTGGAATTGGCCCTCAAACGGCCTAAATAAGTTACAAGTGCGGCCTCGAACCAGCCGACATTCATTATGGTACATTTGACATGCCAAACAATAGGCCAAACTACCACCACAAAACGGTGGACAGGCATTGTGGTCGCCACTAAACGGTCGACTCATGACATAAAAGAGATCTCTAAGCAATCTCTCAACCAAATTCCATCCGCCTCTAAAGGGCCGGCTTTCCACATGCAATCCATTACAAAAGAAAACAGACCATTTGCCGCCACTAAACGGTCGGCACACATTCTTCCAACTCCTCCAAGGCTTCCGACTTCTTTGGACATTACTGCATTGGTACAGTTGGGATTCATGCATGTTTTTGGGAACATGAGAACAGCTGTGCAACAACAGCGCACATTCATATTTGCGGTTTCCTTCAATTGGTTCCTTTGGCAATTCGTCATCATATATGCTTCCATATGACACGACTTCCAATGGGACAGAACAGAAATCAGCGTTACTATGCAAGAGAAGGTGATGACCATCACTTTCACCATTGAGTTTGCATCCACATCCATGGGACTCATACTTGAAAGGCTTTTTACTGGTCCAATCCAGCCACCGCCCACGTTCTTCGGCATGGCAATGGGTGACAACATGGGTTCGGACATGTTCAAAAGCATTCCACTCTTGCATATACATGTCATTGTTACATTCCAAAAAACTGCTCTGACCTTCGGATGAAAACCCGTTGGGCACGACAGGCATATGTTGCACGACATCAAATTGCCTATTCCGGTTCCTCAGTTGAAGTGCATTGGAAAAACCCACGCAAACTGAGAGCAACATGCAAAGGAAGGCGCAGGGATACCTCATAGGATGGTTCCCCTGCCGCTTGAGTCAAGCTTTCTGTGCAAAAGGGTCATTTTTTCCCTCCGTTTTTTGCCTTTTGTCAGGGTCATTGACCAGTGTCTTGACAGTCTGTTCCATGTTAGCCTGCATCTGAGTGAACATGTTCTGCATCTGTGCAATGATCTGTTGCCCATTGCTTGCAACTGACGTCTCAACTTCTGCAATTTTCTTCTGAGTAAAGGCCTGTTCCTCTCTCATCTGCCCCAGATCATTTGCAAGACTGGTATGAGACATTTCGGCCTTGCTTTGAACCTCCTGCAGTGCATTGGTCAACTGCTCAATTTTTGAATTTGCATCCTGCAACTTGGCTTCTACTACCTGCGAAATCTGCGTTTCAACCTGTGCACGGAACTCAGCAAACCTAGGTGTGGTGGATACCACCCCATTCTCTTGCTTGGTGTCAACTCGCACTTCTCTAGCGACCAACGTAATGGGCACATTTTCATTGTTCTTGTGCAGTTTCTCCACCATCATGATAGCCCCATTGATGACAACATGACTGTTGGCAGGTTCAGTTCTGGCTGCCAAAATCCACCTGTTCATCCCTTGTGGTCGTACCGCTGTTGCATCCCATCCAGTTTTTTTGCAGCGCCTCAGTAAGTTCTTCTCGACCCACCTGTGGCACATTCCGGGCAACAAACAAGACTTGGTCCTGTGGACATGCCGCCATTTCCACGAAAGCAGACTCAGGCAGCAACTGGGCTCGAATGCAACTGGCATCTTCACGCAAACATCTGATGGCAAAACTGTCACCTATCTTGGCAATACCTAAGGCCTTGGGACATGAGTCAGCCTTGGTCAAGACCTCATTTAACTGCTTTGCCGGCAAGGACACAGTCGTATACCTAGGGTCATGTTTCTTGTCCAACGTCTTTGGGTTCATGAAGATCCCAGCAGCACCACTTCTTTGCAATACCTGACTTAACAGGACATCAGCCACACGAAAATAGCCATGCCAATGGTCAGCTTGCTGGTGATGTACCACCTTACTGCCATTCCAAGCTTTCACACTCCAGACCGCAAGCAAGTTGTTTCCTCTCAGCGCTGGAACATGTACCCCTACATAGTGCAATGGCACTGCAGTGTCTTGCCAACTTCCAACATAACTCTTGTGAATCCCAAACTCAATCACAGTTGATGCAGTCTGGACAACGTCTGCTGTGGGCAACTGCAGTCGGTACTCAATTTCAGTATCTCCAAATTGCAAAAGGCATGCCTTGACAATGACTGGCGACCCATTGGTCAAATGCGCAGGCATAGAGAAGGTCGATCCAACATTCTGAACTCCATCACCAATCACCAACAGCGCAAGAGGATCACATGATCTCGCTCCGACCTGCTGGCATCTCTTTGCCTCTTCTGGCGACACGATGCAAAGACCTGTCTGGTCAGGGCCAAACCTACTGACTTCAAGCAGCTGAACTTTCTTCCCTTCTGCTTGAAAGTGTGCTGGGTCAACCCTGATGGCATGTGCCTCAGGTGTAAACGTTTTTTGCCTTTTAACCTCGACCTTGTTGGCAGGTTTCTCTCTGCGGCTCTTCTGCTGGAAAGCTTTCAATTCAGCTGGCAGGATAAGGCGAACCTTAGCATCACCTGCCATTTCTTTGAGAGATTTCCATGTGCTTGGGTCTTGGGGATCACCCAAAGCCTGCAGCTTGTCATGCTGAATTTTTCCAAGCATTTCACCCATTCTTTCACCTACAACATCCATAGGCACACCACGGTCGGTGAGCATGATCTTCAACTTGCTTTTCAACGCTTCTGTTTTTTCTGCCTTACCTCCTCCCAATAGGGGACAGATTCTCACATCAACTACTGCACTTTCATTGACATGTTCAACCTGCGTCATGGGATCAATCACTCGGCCATTCTGAGTGATAATCATGCTCGTGAACACTTTCGACATGGTCATGTAGCTGGCTGCAATCTCAACTACGTATGCATTCTTGGGACATCGGAGTTCTTGTGGCTTGGCTCTGAAAGGTGACCTAAGGGCAAGAACTGTATATTCATCATACATCTTGGCCTGCACACTGGGAGTGTCAATTTCTTGGGACCAACGCACCTTTTGAACCTCGGACCTAGGCAAAGGACGTGCACCGTTCCACTGTATTGTGAACTGTGGCAAGGCATTGACAAGCGCTCCTGGGTCCACCTCGACCCCATCACAGAATGCTCCCCATGGTGTGTTGGCATGCAAGTCCGGAAACAGAATTTGAACAGTACGTGCAACAGTGAAGGTGGCATCGGCAGAACATGTACGGACAATTTTCCGATTTGGATGTCGCACACACCATCGTGTATCCTTTGCAGATGGCACAAAACCTGGATCCTTGATTTGTCGATCACTTCGTTCCCAAGAGACGTAGGCTGGCAAACAAGCTTTGAATTTCAGGTCAAATTCAACAGTGTCATATGCAGCCAAAAAGGCCGTGTCAGGCACCTCAATTCGACCATGGAACAACGTCATTGCCTCAGGGTTACAACCAACTTCACAAGCCAGGTATGCAATGGCTGTCCGTGCAGTCCAAGTGACATCTGTTTGAACCTTGATGTCCAATGGCATGGATTCTTCTCGGCAAGTCACTGTGGAAAATACCGGATCGAAAACAATTTTTTGCATGGCCTTTCTGGGAAGTGCCTGGTTCCACTCCGTTTGCACATCATCAACACGCAAGCATAGAAAGTGGCAAGCATTAGCATGTGGCAACCCTTTCATGATGGCCGTTGCAACATTGTCACCATCCCGTACGTTGACAAACATAACCCAATGTTTTTCCATGTGCTCAAGAATGACCAAACGGCTTCCACCTACTGCAGCAAGAGTGGCATTCCATCTTGGGTCATTAACCTGCACAAATTTGGGGCATTTTTCAAATGCTTTGGTAGCCACAGGGCTGGTTTCATCTTCCTCAGCATTAAAAGGCACCGTGGGCGGAATGTCACCATTACGGCATTTCTTGGTAGCCGGTTCCGTATCACCTTCACCATCATATTCAATCAACTTCCAACACCCATCGCTTTTGAGCGTCTCAAAGCATGACAACTTCATACCCGCCTGCAACACTTCAGCAACATGTCTCGTGGGATCTGAGGAACCGACCCATGGAGAGTTCTTTCCCAGCAAAACATATGTTTTATGGACAGCAAGCCAAGCGTGAACAGCTGACAACCCGTTTCCGGCTTGTTTCCATGCTTTAGTCACATCAGCACTAACAACGGTTTCAGGTTTGTAGGCCATTGCAGCCAGCATTTCCCATGGAGACAACATGCGTACCCCATGTGCATCACAGATCAACATGGTTTGAAGTCCTTTTTCCATCAACAACCGTTCATCCAACTCATGCTGTTTGCCATAGGTGGCCATGAAGCACGGACATTGTTGGCCCGGCTTCACCACCCTGCTTTCAATCATTTCATCATGCGTCATGTTGGCACATACATCCTTCATCCACCAAGGTGCAAACTTCGGGTTTCCAAGCATCCCTTTGGCTGCATCTGGAACAACCAACTCAACACGCTCCTCAGGTTTGCATCGCTTGTGCTCCATGTCAAACGATCCTACTTTTGGCGTCTTGGCAACACAGGCAAACATGCAATTGTTGAAGCCAATCGCATTGGCCATCTTCACTCTTTCATCATCAACAGGCACATCCTTACGCACGAAAGTACCCAACCACCTATCCCTACGTACCGGCAGCAACTGGTGGCAAGTGAAAACTCCATGTGTCTTCAAGTCCAAACCTAGCTCAGCAATTGCCCGTACCATCATCTTGAAGTCTCCATGTTTTATCAACCCGGCTACATTCTCAATCACCACAACATCAACTTTCATGAATGCAGCCCATTCAAGGTGGGTTTGGAACACCTTCCCATCATCACATGACAACCCTTTGTTGCTTCCAGATCCCGACCATGGTTGACACGGTGGTGACCCTACAACCCTTCCTATGTTGGCAAGGCCGGCTGCAACCCAAACATGTGGGTTCTCAACCCTTTCACACAACATGCAAGCTGGGATCATTTCACCTCCAAGGACACGATCAATGTACGTCTTGGCATCAAGGCATGGAATGCCAAGTTGGGCAGCACATACACTGGCTGTGTCAGCATCGGCTTCCACAAGGAGTGTAGGACGGTCATCGAAATGCCTAAGTACCTGAGACCATCCTGCTAACCCTGCAAACGTTTCCATGGTATTGACCTTTCCTCGCATCTCTGAGGCATGCATGAAAATCATCGCTCCATCCTTTTCCAAGGCAAAAAACTGGATTTCTCCCTCATAAAACTGCATCTGAGACCCTTTAACTGACAGCTTAGCTCCAACATGAAACTGCTGGCTCCACCGCAAATCAGTGTGAAGGACACCTTTGACATCTCCGATGGTGATTCTGTGGGCTGTGTACCCAACCGTCTCAATACACATTTCCAATGCCTTACCAGGATCCATGGCTGGGGCAAAAGAACAGGTAAGAAAGACCGGCCTTCCGTTGTTTCCTGCCAACCTCTGGGAGGCGCCGGGGCTATCTCTGAGCAAAGAGGCTGAAAAATATTAGTCACTTGGGATGATTATTCCCAATATATGGAAAAATAAAAAAAAATCCAAACCACCAACCAGTTATCCATTCAAAGGCTTATTTGGAAATTCAAAGTTGGTTTAAGCGGTGTAGTAAAGGACAGGATTGTGCATTTTTTTGTATTAATTGACCATATGAACCAACACATGTCTACATTAAATTTTATTCAACCATTCATTTCTTTTGGATAGTTATGATATGTCTTGACCCATCCACTCTCAAGTCTGACTGTAGCTGATCACTCCATAGCTTGTATCCAAGGGACCGCAAACAAAGATTTCTGACCAGCAAACAAACAAAAATGTGGGTAAAACAGCAATATACAAACCAAGCATCGACTGGGAATGGTAACCATAGCACCTTTTTATGGTGATGACTTGGGGGATGTTTTTTTTTTCTACCCACATTAATCCAATTTGCTTCCGAATATCAATGGATTGAGTTCTCGGAATCATGCCAGCAACCCTTCATCCTTGACTCTGCCAGGATTTTCGTCCAACTGGGCAATGGCAAGTACACCACCATCGTACAGCATATGAGTTTCGACTGGGATGTCGTGGTTCCTCTATCACTATCCAAATGGTACCAAATGTCTTTTCTTTTGTCATGGATCGAATACCAGGAAGTATATGGAGTTACCGTATAATTATCTGAATCCTGGTTTCTGTATATGGTGGTAAAGATAGATTTTGCTCGTAGATGTTCCCTGAAATCATATTGCACATAGGTTTTGCATGGGCTTGACCCATCCCCAGGTTGCTAAAGGGTTTGTAATCATGATCCACCGATTCATGGGATATTTACCCTAGCTATATTCAGGTTATCATCCACTTACAATGTTGCGCCCCCTTGCTTCCAAGTAGGTTCATATATCTATGTCTATTTCTCACAGGGTTTATCAACAAACATATACGAGTACTTGCGGCGCCCCGCATGTTTCACCATTCTTGGGAGCAAGTCACTCAAAGTCTCAACGTGCCCTTTTTTAACAATGATTAGTACGGTAAGTACTGAACTTAAGAACAACATACAATTGTTCAATTGGTTTATAAACCCACCTAAGTATAGTTATCCCCATATATTGGCCTAGTTATAACCAACTTAACTAACGTTCTCTGGGGCACAACATTGTAGTCATCCCACATGAGGAATTCCACGATTATACCCCACACCTGGGATAGTTGGTTCTATAGTTCTATGTATATATATATATTATCCCCATGATATGCAATGAAATCAATGTTGCTGTTCTACAAGGTGGTGCCCCCCAAGTTATGTTTGTTGGTTTATAATCCCATTAACTAGATCGGTATATCTACCATAAGTCCTAGTGAAATTAGAGTTATAAACCAACTTTACTATGAAAAATCAGCTATAAATCCCATGAAATTCACATTTTCCTATGGTTTTCCTATAATTTGTCCCCCTGTTTTCCCCCAGAAATCCCCAGGCGCCGCCGCCCGGATCGCCCAGGCACCTCGTTCCAAGGCCTCCGCGAAGAGCCGACGTCCCTCGTGCGACGAGAAGGCCACCGCCGGCGCCGGCAGCGGGCGCCGGTGGAAGGTGCGCGGAGGCGAGGCCATGGCGGGCCACGGTGCACCGAAAACTCGAACGGCACAGGTACGGCAGACCTGGAGCCGAATGCTCACCATCGAATCAAGAGAAATCAATCAATCAATTGTTGGTGGGTTTAATGAATCCAAATTCATCAAATCATACCATGGGTATGATTTGTTATGTAAAAATAGCGATGATTGAAAAACAAATAACAATTTACTTAGAATAACGGATTGTCAATAAGTAAGCAGAGATGAAAGTGATGAGTTGCAGCCGCGAGTTTCGCCTCCAATACATGGATCCCCCATGGGCCCCGGCGGCCCAAATTCTCCACCAGGAATCCGAAAGTATCCAGTCCCACGAACAGGAAACGGCTTCAAATTATTCTTCAGCCAATGGTCACATCTTGTAACAGATTCTATCTTGAAGTTCTGATCCAAATGATGTTCGACAAGTTCTTCAAAATTATCCCCCGAAGTTCCCCAAACAGTTTACTGATGTTTATAGGGGTCCTCAATTCTTGCTTAAGAGGTGTTCCCCCTCGTGTAACTGGTGGCGTCCGGCTGAATGTATTCCGACTCATTTGTTCTCCCAGCATGTGTCCTCCCAACTGGGGGTCTATAAGGTGATGCCCCCCAGTGATGTTTGTTGGTTTATAATCCCCATTAAAGATCATTAACTATAAACATATCTACCATAAACATCCATAAACCCTAGTTAATCTAGTTATTGGATGTTCTTGGAGTTATAAACCAACTTAGACTGAGGAACTGCGGCACCACATTGTGGTGTACTTCCAACATCTCCACCCTGGCCTAAGAAACTTCTCCTGCCACTGCCAGTGCCGGCCGCACCGCTCGGCGCCGCCGCAACGGCGGCGATGGCGCTGCCGGGGCGGGCGGAACAGGCGAGGTCCCAGGCAAGGCACAGCGGCTCTTCGGAGGTGTCGCCTGCAGCTCAAAAATCATCGCCGATTTTGGGATTTCATTGGGATTTACCCTCTGGTTATTTAACATAGCTATGGGAAATCACAATTTTTAATAGGTAAATCATCATAAATCATCTATAAATGAGCCATTTTCCATAGCTATGTTAAATAACCAGAGGGTATATAACTGTTTTTTTGATGTACCCTCTGGATATTTAACATAGCCATGGTATAGATGGCCCATTGAAATAGATGGTTTACCTGTTACAAATGGTGATTTTCCATGGCTATGTTAAATAACCAGAGGGTATATAGTCAGTTGGGATGATGAGATGACATTCCCAGTATATGGAAAGTCATAAAATTCATGTTCCAAACCACAAACCAGTAATTTACTGAGAAACATGACAGTCAAGTTCTGTCAATTTGGATCATCATCCCAGCTATTGAGGAAAATAAAAAAATGTTCCAAACCACCAACCAAATGATTTAAGATATTTGAAACCACTAACATAAAAGTCATTCAATGTTCAGTTTACCTATTGGTTGTGTGGTCTACCCCTCTATGAACCAAGCAGTAGCAAAAGGACATCTGTGGCGGTGCTCGTAAACGCCGTGAAAGGGATGTAATTGGAATGTTCATGGGGAATTTGTCAAGAATTTGGACTTATCAACAATTCTGTATTCATCATGCAAACCCGGTTTATTATGGACCAAATGTTCAAACATCAAGTGACATTTGCCTCTTTCACAAAACATGAATTAGATTATAGTAGAAAAGATTAGATTCACATGATATATCTTGAGATTGTATCAGTGTATATCTTTGATATGTAAAACTTTGATAAGTGATACACCTCCGCACCAACTGCACCCAACGAGACCTTTTGATGCACTCAACAAACCAAGGCGCCGAGCAAGGTCACTGAGGTGCTATCCGCTGTGAGCGCAATGGTGGTGGTAGGCGCCTCCTTGTATTTCAGAAACAGTCAAGGGTTCCCCTGGTACAGCAATGGTACAGTAGCCTATTTGGAGATATTAAAAACATGGGAATGGGTCAAGATTTAATACCTCGTCCACAGATTTTAGTCTAGGTTCATTTAGTTTTAACATTGACCATCCGATGATTGGTGTAGCTAATTTTGACCCATGCCCAAAGTTTCAAACAGCTTAGGACCAACCATCTCTTATCAGGTCTGAAAATGATGATTCACCCCTGGAATTGCGGGGGTTTAGGGTGTTTCTAGGGGTGCACACATGTTGACACATAATCTATGTTCATTTATTATGCTTTATTGTAATTTCTAAAAGCATGATTCAGTTGCAACAACATCTGTGAACTTGGGAAAAGGATTCACAATCAGCCAATTCTGCCCATGTATCTATGAGGACTTGCGCAAGTTCACAGTCAGAATCAGCGATCTTTGTTGCGTCACTTGATATTCTGAAATCTCCATGAAATGTCAACACTGGAGGCCTTGAGCGGCCAATGGTGCCCAACCTTGACCTTCATGCAATGTGGGCCTCCCCAGTGATGTGAACGTTGCTTTTAAAAACACCAGTAAGTATAGTTATTACGTACCATAAACTATACACTTTATTCCAATCAAATTGGATTGAAGCAGCCCAAACATTGGCTGGTGCATTGAGATATTGAGGCTCCTACGTAGCATACTGGGCTTTCTGCCATAGCAATCATTCCCACAATGATGGATCATAATTCATAAATCATTTTTTAACCAGGCAATTACAAAAAACCACCATACATCCCCCAGTCCACCAACCATTCATACAATTTCATACAATTTCATACAATTTCGTACAATTTCATACAATTTCATACAATTTCGTACAATTTCATACAATTTCATACAATTTCATACAATTTCATTACAATTTCATACAATTTCATTACAATTTCATATAATTTCATTACAATTTCATACAATTTCATTACAATTTCATACAATTTCATTACAATTTCATACAATTTCATTACAATTTCATACAATTTCATTACAATTTCATACAATTTCATACAATTTCATTACAATTTCATTACAATTTCATTACA
>Ga0126342_10011615_pt1 | contig 15722 bp, 17 predicted proteins | sample Cyp1metagenome_FD_92528 | JGI IMG/M metagenome (GOLD analysis project Ga0126342, IMG submission 92528) | Coral microbial communities from Lord Howe Island, Old Settlement Bay, Australia - Cyphastrea 1 metagenome | ecosystem: Host-associated > Invertebrates > Cnidaria > Coral ...
AACAACAACCACCACAACCACAACAACCACCACAACCACAACAACAACAACAACAACCACAACAACCACAACCACAACCACAACCACAACAACCACAACAACAACAACACCAACAACAACCACCACCACAACCAACAACAACAACCACAACAACAACAACCACAACCACAACAACCACCACAACCACCACAACAACAACAACAACCACAACAACCACAACCACAACCACAACCACCAAAACAACAACCACAACAACAACAACAATAACACCAACAGCAGCGGCAGCGGCAGCGGCAGCAGCAACGGCAGCAACAGCAACTTAATGACGATCTGTATATGCTGAATCACGACATTGCTTATGAATGATATAATCCGCCAAAATGTGGTTGCTTTCAGGGTCTATGTTAATTTGGGTGGTTGAACCTTCCAGCTAGTCTCAACTGAAAATGCAAGGATGCTGAAAACAAATAAGTGGGCGCGGACAAAGCTCAATCTTACAATTTTGCGATGGGAAACTTTGTCTGGAATACATGAATTAGCATTTTCCCTAGGCACTACAAGCATGACCTAGTCTGGAAATATAATATATATATATATATATATTTGCATACATATGTATCAACCTTGAAAAATATGTGTTTCACTCATGGGGATTCATGGGGCACCTCCATTCCCATCGTTGACTACCACTTTAATTAATGCAACTTGTGATGACTGCCACCATTACTTGCATCAAAGCAAAAAGGTAGATATTCATGCCACATGGGAGGAGGTGATGGAAGACTTTGACTGTCAACTTTCTGAAGTCTGTGCATCTGAAAACCTTCGAACTGCATACTTTGCTTGTTTGGCAATTTTAATGCAAAAATACATATGAAAAATCGTCCAGACTTCATAATGAACAGAACGCGCAAAAAATACCAAAAATACACTAATCGGGATTGGTCTATTTTCTGTTCCAAGTCCATGGATTTAGGGCTCTAGCTTCAATCATTCCTGCAGCGCGACTGCAAGATCGATTACTTCGGGGAGGGAACAGGTGCTCCTCACAGGTGAGATATGTTGACATTAAATATATTATATCTATATAAGATATCAAAAATTGCATTTTATATATATTATTATATCATATTGAATTATATCATATTAAATTAAATCAAATTAATTATATCATATTAAAATATATAATATTAAATTAAATTATATCATATTATATTATGTCATATTATGTTAAATCATATTATATGATCTGATATTATATTATGTCATATTATATTATATTGGTTGGTGGTCATATGCCACCCCAAATCTTGTTCGGAAAAATGCATTTTGCCCCGAAACCATTAAAAGGACACATAGGTAAGAAATTCAATTAATTAAAAATATACTGTATTCTGACAGGCCCATAAATAAAGAAATATATATATATATATAAATAACTGAATAAATAAATGCATGCATTTTGGTGTATAATGTTATATATATACACACACACGTCCGCCAAAAAAAACGACTACCTTTTTGCTTTGGTCTACATGGTTGGGTGAAAAGGGGGTGCCACATGCATCTATATCTACATATACGATCATATATGCATCTATACATATATGATATATGTGACATGAAATCTGTGTGTGTGTGTAGGCTCTTTACGTGATTTTAGCCCAATAGTTAGTTCCCATTCAATCATGGGAGAGTTTCCCAGACTCACCAGTTACTCCTGAGTGCCACCCGAAGCATGAGTCAGCATGAGATGAGTTATCATTTTATCTATGTGCATTTGTCGAACAAAAACAATCAAAACACATGTGTACATACAGTGATCAAGTAATATCATGTGTACAATTGTGTACGTATACATGGTTTCCCCATGGTTTACCCTCGAAAAGATATCAAGAAAATACAGCGAATGACGCAGGTGAAAAATTCTCAACGGTCCAAACGGTCTGGGAAGGATCACCATCAACAACCTGACCAAAACTCCAAAGTGGGTGGGCACTGCCTGAAATTCGAAATCATCTTCAGGGAAGCAACAAACTGTCACAAAAGTTTGGTAACCCATCCCACTTTTTTCTATTCATATATTACATTATACTACTCTAAGAACTGCAGGACAAGTCCCATCCTTGGGGTTTTCTGAGGCTGCAGCCGCCAGCCAAACGTGCACCACCCAAACAGGTACCTCTCAGGGTTGTTAAGTGACTCTCAAAACAAGGCGGAGGCATCCCCTCCTTAGACTTAGACCTTCCTGTTGCACCCATGGACATGTGTGACAGAAATCAGCATGGCGGGTCAAAAAATTTCAAATTGAATTTAATAACTTGGAACTCATCCAACCTAGTTATTCCTTCAACTCTAAACCTTCAGACATTGATGGATATGGACGCTGCATGTTGGGAAGGGTAGCCACTGACTCTCCCAACCATGGCAAGTATAAAGAATGGCTTACTGTATGTACACGGTAGATCCGGACAAATCACCAACCCATCAAAAGATCAAAATATATCAAAATATGATAGCCCATTAACTAGAGATATATCACATCTATAAACCATAGTGCCATAGTGAAATTGGAGTTATGTTCAAAATTACTGAGTTCGTGATTCCGAACCGGGGCACCACCTTGAATGATCAGCCTACCACTGGAGGATCATCCCAATTCCTGGGGACACCCCACCACCAACCAGTGATTAACATCATCTCGTATGCAACGTTTGCTTCTTGCATGAATGAACCAAATAAACACAAAACAAACAAACTAACTAACTAACTAATGAACAAACTAACAAACTAACAAATTAACGAACTAACTAACGAACTAACCAACTAACGAACTAACTAACGAACTAACCAACTAACTAACTCAATCACTCACTCACTCACTAAGTAGCTAACAGACTCAACATTCACCAAATCAACCTAGACTCAGGAAGAAATATAAACTTAGATAATTCGTAATTCGTACTATTCATAAATAACTACTAGTAACAAACTAAAAATCAACAATAAAACAAGCTAATAATATACAGTTACTAATCATCACTAATCAACTCAACTATTAATATGACAGTCCTCAGCTCCCCATTTTATGGGGAATATTGATACCCCTAGCTCCTTAGCTTCCTCGCAACCACTGGATCACTAAGTTAAACCATAGATAGTAGCAATTAAGTGTAGATAAAATAATAAGATAATTACTGTAAATAAACCATATAGGACCATGCGGCTTAATTCCCATACTCCTAGGCCTTAGGTAAATAGATAACTAAAAACCGAGGTATTCTAGCGTTCTAAAGTGGTGGTACCCAAAAACCATGGCTAATATTAAGTCATGGTCTAATGACTTGGAAGATTTGGGGTACTCGCATCACTTACGAAACCTCAGGAGTAAACTATAAGACTATATGGTTACCACTGTTACCATTGTTGCCACTGTACCGCTTGTGGTGAAATCCCATTAAAAAACACAGCGCTTCCCGGTGAAACCTCCACAGATCAACACCCCGGCGCACGGCAATATGAAAACGTCCCGTCGCCTCTGCCATGCGATAGCCCAACTCCTCCAGGACACAGGACTCGGTTGTTTTTCAAGGAAAGACCCACGTTTTGTTTGATCGAAAAATACGGGAACCCCCTGGAAAACCTACAGGTTTTTAGCACTCAAATCCGGTAAGTTCCTCCATGTTTTGGTGATGAAATCCAAGTTGTCGTGGTTAATGTTGACATGTTTAACCATGTCATGTGAAAAACCATGGCGTGCTTGTGAAGTTTCCAAAGGGAGCTCAGCACTTCTGGATTGCAGGTCGGTCGTTGAAACCAGTTAGTTACAGTTAGTTGGGATCATTTGCCCTTTTATGTGTTGGACACTGAAGAACTATGAACGAAACCACCACTTGCGGCACCTAAAAAAAATCATAGAAGCAAGAAAGGGGCTAGCGGCTATGTTACTATCCACATCTCACTGGAGCAGGAAAGCATTGGCTTTCATTCATCAAATCAAGGTCTTCCTGCATGTTTTTCTTTTCAACGTCTGATTTGTTATTTTCTAGAGAGATTGTAGCAGGAACTCTACCGTCCAAAGCCATTTTGGTTTAGTATATACTGGAATATAGTAAATATTTTCAGGATATGTAGACCTGCTCTAGGCCGGCTTCAAACTCCAAATGTGACCAAATGAGAAAATCATAGAAAATCAGGATATTCGCTGGTCATGAGCCCGCTTCAAGGGAAAACAAGGGGTTCCCCATGGTTCCTCTCCTAGTGCTCGCCAAATATATCTAGTTCTAAGTTCTGGCATTTTTGTCATTTTTTGAGCATCAGCATTCATTCAACATTTCGTTTGTCCATCTCCAATTTGTCGGGAATGCTTCCCATCTGCTGGAAAACACCCAGGGCATCCCAGGGCCGTGGGTGTAATGCCTCAGTAGTCCTGGCTCTATGCAAACAACCAACTGGGAAATCCCAAAAATGTCCGAGAAAATCCATGATCATTCAATATTAAATATCCATAAATATCCCATTCGAAGCCCCTGTTTAGTATGGGAATGTGATGGATATAGATAGATGATGTAGTCTTTTGTGGCAGTTTTTTGTGGGTATTTGATATTGGGGGAGGGAAAGGGAGGGGAGGGGAGGGGAAAGGTTGATGGCATGTCTTATAAACTAATCATTAATAACAAATAACAAAACTCACATGATGTTGATCTAAAATTCATTAAATTTCATGAGCAGCTTTAGGCCACACTGCACTTTCAAGCATGGGTGGGCCTCTTTGTCTGTTGCCATCCAGCCTTTTTTGTGAGAAAACTGCTTTAACCCCCAAAGCCTGAAAACCACCGCGAAGCCAGCAGTCTATAGTCCTTTCATGTCCTTTTTTCCGTCAATATTTCAGGGATGGGATTGAGTGGTCCTATGGTTTAGCATGTTTAGCAGCGAGGTTAGCAAATTACTTGTGCTTAGAGAGATTTCAGGGGCTATAGATCTTGCTGGTTGGAGGGTAGTCGATGCGCTTCTTGGGAACTGCCCAAACAGTGTCCTGCTGGGTCGCATGTCTGTCACCAATGGTGTAGAAATAAAAACCTCAGGCAGTGAAGAAACAACTGAAGCCCCCGTTTAGCCGTTTAGCCATGACCACAGAGATACCTAGTTTCAAACACTAGAGAAACCGTATGTGAAACACGAAGTTTCTGGTTGACGCTGAAAATACCTGAAACACAACACGGCCGACGTGATGTGCAGCCGTGGAATGATGTGGAATGTGCTTTCTTGACTGGCAAGCATTCAAATATAAGAAATTCTTCATGTGTCACCTAGATGGTTAATTAGTACTTGTTTGAATTGTTGAAATGTTCCCTCTGCCTTTGGTGCTTTTCTTGTCCCATGTATTCCTCTTCAGCGCTGTGGCATACCAAACTTCACTTTTTTGGGGACTCAGAAACCTCTAAAATACTTTGAAAAACCTTCTTGACTCCCACTGGGTTTATGTGCAACATTGTTCTACCCACAAACATCTTCAAAATGTTTAATTCTAAAAGATGATACACACAGTATGTCATGGCCGCCATGGCCTTAACAATTTTGTTGGTACTGTATACGATCGCTGCAAAGTGCCACCCCTTTTTCCAGTGAATGGATAGCCGTGGCTACCGCAGAACCGCGGCATTTGCCTTGGCAGCACCTGGCATCCTGCCAAGATATTTGGAGCAATGGCCAAAAAAAAACCTCCGGGCCCGGCAACCATTTGAGCTTCATTTCTCAAGGACACACAAGAAAAACAACCAAATAGATACAAATAGGACAGGGTTCCTTTGTTGGGTCCCTCATTTCTTCAGTTGATAAAAATTCCCAGCCATTTGTTTGCCAATCATGCCTTAAAAACGGCCCATTTGTTTGCTAAAGAATTCAGCCACTGCTCATGTGGAGCAGTCAAAAGACTTGCTGTCGCAATGACCGCGGACTGTGGTCACTGGTTTACCCTCCGGTGGTTTCACAGCTGTGGAATTTTTGTTGCCCATTTATAGACAACATTTCTATACCCATTGCAAAGGCACATGGTGATTTTCCATAGCTATGTCATATATTACCAGAGGGATCTAAAGGGTGTCATGGAAAAGATGGCCATAGATGGCTCATTTACGGACAAGTATAGACAAGTTGTAATAGTTTATCTACCTGTTCAAGAAAATGTGATTTTGCATTGCAATGATAAATTTCCACAGGGTAAGTGCCGGGTTATCATCTCTGGCTCCTTACGACGGGAGATACTACATGGGGAACGGTCTCCTGGGTCTCTTTGTTTATCCTGACCCGTACCCATGATATGTCGGAGATGGTGGACCTCCAGTTGTGCCCTGGTTTTGATTGATGGTCCCCACTATGAAATGAAAGGCTCAAATTGGCAGCTTCTACGTCTGCGTAGAAGAATATGCTGTCAAACGCCAGCAAATCTTCCCAAAATGATGGGGTAAACCACAAACAAATCAATGGGGATCCATCGTTCTACCGATCTTTGATCATGTTTGTTTAGACCCCTGCAGTGCAACATCTCCTCAGCATCAAAAGGAAGGGACGTCTCATGTCTTCGGCCATTCGCGACAGCAAACATTGAAAGATGTCGAGTCCTGTGCGATGCTCCTTCAAAAGATCACGGAAGCTGGTGAAGGCGGACGTGTCTTGCAAGAATTGCAAGTTCGGGATAACTTTTAACTTGGTTTAAATTATAGTTGTAACATGTTATAGCTGTCAGACTGTATGACTAGTTATGACTTTAAAACTTGTTATACAGTATATATCTTAAAGTCTTATAGTCGGTCAGATTCATTCATCCCGCAACATCACCTCCATAGAGGCATCCCTTCCTCGATTGGCCCACCAGGGAATCTGATGTATTGTTGTTTCATAAGAGGGCCTTTCATATAAAATGGGAAAGGCCGTTCATACAAAAGGGACACCTCCAATTATGTGTATATCTATCTATCTATCTATCTATCCATCCATCCATCCATCCATCCATCTATCTATAAATAGGGCCTGGAAATCCCCAAAATACTATACCCCATTCATGAAAAGGGATCTAAAGGGACATCTCCAATGATATATCTCCAACAAAAAAAACGTCCAGCCACCAATTGATTTGGAGAAACCTCCCTGACCCTTTGCTTGGCCCAAGGATTGAGGCGTAAGCTACCAATTGGGGATGACTCTTCCCAATTTATTTTTGGGTGCACCACATTAATCCAACCCCCAAAAACCTGCCGCAAAGGGGCCCCCAAAAGATAGAACCACTTGTCCAGGAATACAGATGCCTACTTACTATACATTACTTACCTATACTTACCTCAGAAATTACCGGATTCCAACTTTCTCTTTGGGTTTGCCGAAAATATCGACAAGGTGGTGTCCCCCAGTCATAGGTTGATGAGACCATCTAACTATAGATCTACCAGACAGCCTAGTTATTGAAGTTATAAACCCACCTAGCTAAGTATGTGGCACCACGCTGGGCGAAATGCCCACGAATCATGTCACGCCTTCACTGGCTCCCTCATCGCTCAGCCAAGAGAGGGTGGCATGTTCAGGCTGGGTGTCCTCAATTGGAAGGCAAAATGTATAGGAAACCAAAGGGAAGAGATTGATTTTCCATGATTTTATCTTGCCGTGATTCCTGTAAACTTTCCCTTCTACCAAATCTCGAAATTTCAGTGCAAACTGATCTTTGCTAATCTTTGCTACGTGTCCAGTAGGTCAAATTCATCCAAACATACACATCAGGAACCAAGGTCAACCCACTGCAAATGTGGTTTTTGAACACCAACAGCAACAGTAGTCCGGTAATTAAACCCAAAACCCAAAACGTTCCCACTTTCACCAGACATATCTTGTTTCTTCCCATCCTTGACCCTCCTGGGGCTTGTTTTCTTTATCCTTAAACGATGCCATGTCAAGGGTTCCGTGTCAAAAAAATAAGGGATGTATAGATCTTAATTGTGCTGCTGAAACCCATGTTAAACATCGCTTTTACATGGTTCAAACATGTTCAAACATGTTCAGAAATGTTCAAACAGCACGATGTGCCTGTCAAATCACCATGTTTGTTTGTTCAATCAGAATTTTTGTCGGTTAATCCTCAATTTATGTTGGTGAAGAATCGGTATCTCGGTACCCCATCCGCCCCCGCCTGCGACCCCATGCAAACGCCAAAGCCAACATCGCGAAACCGGTGGCTGGGAGCAAGAGGCTCAGCAGCGCCTTCGATCGAAAAACATGAAGACATGGAAATCATGAGAAAACATGACCTTTTTAAATCCTGAGATTTTTTCTGATTTTGGAGAATCAACTTGGGAACGTCTGGAAATTTCATGTTGAGTGTTGTGTTCAAAGGGGAAGCTACTGGAAACCATGGTTTGCAAACCTGGTTTCACGGTTGACTCATGGTTAAATCACACGAAATCATCTTGGAATTCTTGGTTAAGATCTTGGTGAAAAAACTCCATGGTTCGACTCTGTCAAGGTATAAATTTCGATGTTCCCCTAAGATTTCACATGACATCACATGACCCCTGGGTCCTAAAAATGATTTCTACTACTGGACATGGCCTAAGTCTTACGGTTGGGCGCATGCTTATGGAATCTCACTGTGATATAGCCATACAAATGTCGGGGAAACGGTTCGAAATGACTCGTACTTTCCCTGAGGCTTAAAGCATCATTTGTTGGGGTGGTTGGGGGGTCAACCACAAAACCATTTGAAACTAAACACACATAGAAATTGGTGTGAAAATAGGGTACGAGAACATCCGGTCGCTTAGAAATTTTCGTTCATCCAGTTCTGGAACATATGGAACCCGTATGGAAGCCGATACTTGGGCCACTTCCAGTACAACAAAATCACCACGACCACATCTTCAGTCCGTGTCATTTAGCCGAGCCAATTGGACCATATTAGTACTTGTATGGGAGCATTTGTTATAATTATATATTATAATCTAATGGCTTCAGGCATCTCCGGGCAATCAATTAGAACTTTTCCGTCCAGTAGTATTCATACAAACCACTTACAGTAACATTAGTTTTGTTCTCCTGTTTGTCCGAGCGCTACGGTCAACTATAGGGCATGACATGGCACGACCAAGATCAATGGCCTCCTAGAGGGTTGGTATCAGCACATGTCTTGATGTTCTTCTTTCCCTCCACCGAGGATGGGCCAAAATGATAAAAACAAATAAAAACTGGAACATCATCACCTTTTTTCTCTGTTAAGAATCACCATTTCTTGGCCTTTCAAGCTTGTTGACCTGGAACGCTCCCAGCCTCCGGGTTGAGAGATCCAGTCTCGCCACGGAGGAACGAGGCCGCTGGCTTGGCTGACTTTGAGGCCGCTGGCTTTGCTGACTTTGAGGCCGCTGGCTTTGCTGACTTTGCTGGACTGCCTTCTGCCTGGCCAGGCCCATAGCTATGTGAGATGAGCCTCAAATATCATGGAATACCATGGATGTGTCCAAAAAAAGCCTTGCCGCTTTTACATCTGGTTGGTGGTTGACCTACCCGGACCTACCCCTCTGAAAAATATGAGTTCGTCAGTTGGGATGATGACATTCCCAATATATGGAAAATGAAGTTCATATTCCAAACCACCAATCAGACATACTTTGTCAACATGGTTCTGCCATCACTGCCATGGGGAAAAGACCTCTGTGCCTCCTGCAGGGCGCTTTGGATCGACTTCTCGCGCTCTTTGCCCTTGGTCTTCGCCTCTTTCTCCAAGCTGCGTCCACGGTCCTCCACCTGATCGGAGCAAAACATAGGTAAATATGGGAAGGTAAAATCAAGGAAACTCCTGGAAGAAAACTGAGGTACAATTATGTACTAGAATATAGTTATAACATGTTATAACATGTTATAACTATAAATAACTGTCAAAACATGCAAAGTTATGATCGTTATAGCTGCTTCGTGCAAAGTGGAGAAGTATTACCCTATATTTCAAACCTGTTGAATTATCATCTACAAACTTGTTCATATCTATCCGGCTTACCAGCTGAAATCGCCGGAATGCAGGGAACAACATAACATATACATGTCAATGTGATAATCTCGCAGAAAATCTCGCAGATTGGCACTGCAAATATATCTCTGCCCATATCTGCCCTATATAGCAAGCTCGGCCACCGTGTTTGCGTCGCCTTGTCCTCAACCTTCTCAAAGAAATGCTCCACCACATGTTCAGCATGCTCCCCAAACCTCGGCGCAAGATGCGGCCATGATCCAGGAAGTGACAGGGATCCGTATGGTTTCGTGTAATGTCGAAGCTATAAAACACATAATGACCACCATCTGAAAATCATTGGAAATCGGGAAATGATACGAATTTCTGACTCAATTCCGATTTAATCGAAATCTTCACCATCAGGGGTCGCCTCATCTCGGCTCGGTTGAGCTCCCCGACTTCTCGGCCTTTCCGGACAAGCCTTCGGTGCTTTTCTCGGCCCGTCCGATGTTGCCCTCATACTCCGACTCCGGCTGACCGGCCTCCGGATCGCTGAAATGCAGGGGAGGATCCCCAAAATAGATGGTTTATAATGGAAAGTGCCATTAAAATGTTTGTTGATGGGGCATTATGGGAAGATTTGCTGGGATATAGATGCCTTCAAAGCTCTTATAGATATGCTTGTTGATTGGTCATAATGGGAAGATTTGCATAGATTTGCTGGGATATAGATGCCTTCGGAGCTCTTATAGATATGTTTGTTGATGGGGCATGATGGGAAGATATGTTGGGATTTTGATATAGATGCCTTCGAAGCTCTTATTTGATATATTGCTTGTTGATGGGGCATGATGGGAAGATTTGCTGGGATATAGATGATGCGAAGCTCTTGTAGATATGTTTGTTATGGGGCATGATGGGAAAAATTGTTGGGATATAGATGGCTTCGGAGCTCTTCTAGATGTGTTTGTTAATGGGGCATGATGGGAAAATGTTGGGATATAGATGGCTTTGGAGCTCCTATATAGATATGTTTGTTATGGGGCATGATGGGAAGATTTGTTGGGATATGAAATTTACCCAGATTATCCCATGACCTCCATAAAAACCTCTCACGACCACCATTTTCATCAATCCCTGAGGTATGTCAGCGCCTTTCTGCCAAAATGCTCCACTTTCCTGGCAATTTTCATAGCCTCAGCTCTCAACTGCTGTCAAGGGAGATGTCCACTGTAGCCGCTAGCCCTCTGGTCACCAGCCAACTGGCGGTTCACAACAATGATAGGGAATTATAATTTATGATCGGGGGTGAAACTGGTAATTTAACCGCTAAGTCGCATCAAGTTTTTGACGTCAACATGTCCTATGTGGCAGGTTACAATTTTCACTTAACAATGGTAAGATAAGAACGCCTTTTGAACATGAGTTTACATGCCACCTGCAGAAACACAGAGACAAACACACGCATTGCATCGCTATGACATTCCACAACTTAAAATCAGACCATTTCTTATTTGATTGGCGTGACATCAAGAAACCGCTTCTCTTTGTTTCCATTTTTCTTGATGTCGCTATTATGATTATTGTATAACTTCCGCTACTGCTTGCAAAAATACCTCATACATCCTACTCCAAACACCTTCTGAAATTGCATTAATTATCAGATTTCGCTTTGGTTTTTGACGCTTCCCTAGAGTCTAAACACATTTCAGAGACCATTTGCACTATGGACCACTATGGCATGTGCACACGCTGCACCCAATATGCTTAGGTTGGACAGAGTAGTCACTTCTGCTGCCGAAGGACAGTAACCGCCATCACCACCATCAATAGTAATTAAACATCACAGCAGTCAGACACAAAAACACTTCAACATGTACATCGTATCTATATTACTATACGTTCATATTAAATAAATATGAATACACAGGATACACATAGAACCACCATGAACCACCACATCGCTGGGAAAGCAGAACCACCCCGATCCCTAAGGGCATGGCCATGTGGGCATCCTTCTGAATCGAATGCCTTGGATTGATTTTCCGTAGAAATTTCACACTGTGAAAGCATTTCAAACACCTAAAATCCAGTCTTGGGATTTTGAACCCGACTGCTTTTGTTGCTGAAATCTCTGTTGTGTTTCTGCCTCCGGCAATCATGGCAATGGAAAAACCCCAGGAAATCAAATGATTTCAGTAATTGTTGGATCAACATGGATCAACACATGCACTATGACTAGTCCATTCTCCAACCTGGCGACTGGAGATTTCCCATGGACCTCTCTCCTTGGGATTTTCCGTGTGCCAGGGTGCATCATGTCCTGCGCCTTGTCCTTCTGTTCCGTTCGCAGCTCATGGTATTTTTTCTTCATGGACTTGGCCACCTGTTTCGACAACTTCTGGATCTCCTTCGACAGTTTCTTCAAGTCCTCAGAAGGGAACTTGGGGGATTTTGTCACCATGAAATTGGGTATACCCCCCAGTGATGATTAACAGTTTGCTATGGTATAGGTGGTTCAAGTTGTAGCTTTGTAGGGCTAAATCTAGGTTCTACCTTACAACTAACATATAGCCCCTGGAAAACGCACATCCTAAGAGTAGTACAGAGCCATTGAGTCTCCGAAGCCTTATTTGAGATAGAAATGGGCCAAGTTGCTTACGGACAATAATTCGGAACTTGGGCTACGAATCCCCAACAGCATTCAGCTACACCTTGGAAAATCTTGGAGACCCAGGGGGGTTATGTGGGATGATCCTCCAAATACCCTCGTCTTCAAGATTTGCCAAGCAATCCCTTGACCCCTTGGTGCCTTCGCAGCCACGTAAGCGTCGCCGGCTTTTGGGAGTTCCTTAGCACTGCAGGAGCCGCGGTAATGATGATTCAGCTACTGCCAAACCAGGCCAAGATCCAAGGTATATACATTTAAGTGTGTGTGTGTGTGTGCGCATAAATAAAAATACAATTTAATGCATGCAATTTATCAACCTATGTATCTAATCTATATTCGATCATTCCATCCCCACCTAATCTATCTCCGTCCGCAATCTACCAACTCTAGATGTTGATCAAGATGCTACAATCTTTGTCTGCCACACCGCCCCACAAAATCTAAGATGCCTGTGGATCATTTAAGCTAGTTACCTTCCTCTAAACTAAGATGAATGTAGAAAATCCGCCATTTCTAGATCATTTTTCAAGGGAAACCAGAAACTTTCCAATTTGTTCTATGTTTACCCCACTGCTTCTTTCGAAACTAAGCTTCGTCCAACTTCTTGTCGAACTCCGAGAGCATGGAGTCCTTCTGGTCTTTAAAGTCTTCCACGGCTTCATGCCTTGGTATCAACGGCAAATTACACATGTCTGGAGTCTGGGTGATAATTATTCCCGGCAAGAAACCCCAAACAGTGTTGCAAGAACATGAACCAGAGATTCCAGGATAGATTCTGCAAGTTCCCTTTGCAAAGATCTCTGTAAAAGATTGTGCGCAAGATATCCTTGACACGTTCTCTGTGGAAACTGCTGTGCAAGACCGTGACCCCTTTGTAAAGATTTGCAGAGAGGATCTCTGTAAGAGATCTCAAAGTAAGATATCTGTTCAAGCTCTCTAGTATGAGCTCTCTGAGCAAGATCTCTGTTCTCTTCACCACGTCTCTGTACAAGATCTCTATAAGAGGTCTCTTGGCAAGATCTCTGAAAAGTTTAAAGGCTCTTGGAATATCTCGGTGAGAGATCTCTTGGCAAGATCTCTGTAAGAGACCTCTTGGCAAGATCTCTGCAACAGATCAATATGCAATGTCTCCGCGCAAGATCTCTACGAAAGGTGTCCAGGCAAGATCTCCGTACAAGATCCCTATACTGTACATGCAATGTCTGTGTACACAATCTCTAAAAGAGGTCTCTTGGCAAGTTCTTTACAAGCTCCCTATAAGAGGTCTCTTGGCAGGATCTGTTTCAGAGATCTCTGCACAAGCTCTCCATAAGAGGTCTCTTGGCAAAATCTCAAAAAATCTCTGTAAGAGACCTTTAGGCAAGATGTCTGAACAAGATCTCTATAAGAGCTCTCTGTACTAACTAGATATCTAGAAGATGTCTCCGCGGCAAGATCTCTGCGCAACCTTTCTATAATAGAGCTCCTTGCCAAGATAACTGCACAAGATCTCCTTGAGCACGGCCGGTAAAACGAGAAGAGAGGTCTCCAAGATCAAGTTTCGTTCGAGACTTCGTTCGAAAACGGAAGATGAAGGAACTTTTTTTGCAGTAAGGGTCACCAAATTTGCCGGACATTCCGGAGGCCAAATCAAATGAACATCAGACCTTATACGTTACCGTAAGAACCCCAAGTGACTGTGGCCGCACTGTTTGGGGAATAAAATGCATGATCACATTGGCTTTTCTCATGGGATTGTTATATGCTAGCATACATGGATACACTACATTATATATACATATATATATATATATATTTTTCAATTAAACATAATTAAACCGTGCATATCAACGTATGCAAACACAGATTGAAAAACATTAACATATGAAGTTTCCAGTGATGCTCTGAGATTACCCCCTATCAAATGAGTGTATCATTTTTTTCTCTGTGATATCCTTGGGTAATATGATGATCAAATGGATTGAAAAATGTATATAGGCATCAATAGTTATATAGATGTGCGTATATACTGCATATAATTATGAAATAATTCTAGGTCATATATGAATATATGTCTGTAAAACATGTGTATATATATATGTATATAATATATATGTGTATATATGTACATGTATATTGTGCAAACAAACTATACATAGTTATACGTACATACATGTGCAATATTATATTTATACATGTTGATACATGTATATCATATAACATACTGCTGTGTGGAATCTGGTCGTTTGGTGAACCTAGTCAAAGACCATTTCAAAACACTATTGTGGCTGCATCCAGCTGTAAACTGGTCTATACCAACAATAAAAACACATTGATTGATGCATTCAGATCAATACACATATTATATATAGATATATATATATATATTATATTATATTTATGTTGAGCTTTTCACCGACTATGTGGCACAATGGCTATGATTATATAACATGTGTAATGACCATGTTATACATACACATACACAACACCAAAAAAAAATGTCCACACGTGAGAACATAATATAGACATAATAATATACATACACAAAATACATGTATTCATTTAACCTACTAGGTAAGGAAACAAACGTACACTAGTAGTCAATATACGTAATACTACGTAAGAATGATATTTAATGATTTAACAAGAATTAGTAATAATAATACATCATAGTAATAATAACAATAAAACATCCATTTGCCCTCCAACTCTGCCAGGTCACTCGATCTTCCCAGCGATGTTGTCCGCCTCATCCGGCTTGCTGGCCGACTCTTCGATGCCCTCGAAACAACAACGCTGACTCTTGGTGTGGAAAATGAGGGATTTCAGCAGCAACAAATCGATGAAAACAATGACTTAAATGATCTTAAATGTGTATTAGGCCATAAAAAAAATTATAAAAAAACTGATTTCAATAATCAAAAATCGATGAAGACATGGAAAAAAAAAACAGCAGAAGAAAATGATTTAATTACTTTACTTCGTGTGATCCCCACCATGACATTTATACATTTTCTTACTGGCAAATCTTCTGGCATTCTATCTGACATATCTTCTGACATTCTATTTGACATTCTATCTGGCATA
>Ga0126342_10011616_pt1 | contig 15722 bp, 17 predicted proteins | sample Cyp1metagenome_FD_92528 | JGI IMG/M metagenome (GOLD analysis project Ga0126342, IMG submission 92528) | Coral microbial communities from Lord Howe Island, Old Settlement Bay, Australia - Cyphastrea 1 metagenome | ecosystem: Host-associated > Invertebrates > Cnidaria > Coral ...
AACACAAGTCACTCGATAGTGGCAGGGGCACACCGAAAGCAATGGGGTCACATACTCGAGGATCAGCAGAGGAGGAACGTGGGAAAACTGCATGGCTCAGTTAGAAAGGGGCCACCTCCCCACTTCGCTACGTGGAAGCCTGAGCCCAGAGGCTACACAAGTTTTGACCATCATATCAAGATGCGAAGGTGATGTGTTGTTTCCTACGTGGATTTGTCCGAAAATAGGTTGCCTCTGGAAATTCGAAAATCCACTATGGAAATATCCACCACTAGATTATCTTTTTTTCCATGAAAACATAGGGAACCCCCCCGCGAGCCATGGTTGATCCCGCCTGGAAGATTTTCCAAGCCTCAGCGACTGCTTCTTCATCGTCCAGCTCTGATTCCTCAAAGGAAACTCCACAGGGAAGACCAGAATTGATGTGTTTCACCAGATTCATGCGGGAACATCCGGAATACTCAAATACTTGATATTGAAATGGTGCTTCCATGTGTTTCCTGCATTTTCTCCGTAAACCAATTGAGCGTGTCGCTTCGCAGGTCCACATATCCTTTTCATTGCTTTTATCTTCTGTTGCATCTGTTGGGGTCCGATTGGGATCCGCTCCTGCATTGGAATCTGTTCTTTTGGGAATTTCATAGATTGCAATTTATATCAATTTATCAGATGAAACTTTTGTGCTGATTAAATTTGACCTATGTGAATCTTCTAAGAACTTCTAGGATCTCGTCCATTGGTGAATTTTCATCACAAATCGAAAGCTGCTCAGCGTCCTTCGCCTGCTCCGCATCTGCAAGCTTCATCTGCTCCTGCGCCACAGATCTACCAAGCACGCCCACCGGCACCCCCAGCCACTGGCAGTCCTTCTCGATGATGTTCCTTGGGAGAAAGGAAAGATCTTCGGAATGTTCCCCCATCAGAACAGCAGGTGTTCACATATTCGAATGGTGTTTGGATGTGTCGCACGGCGCTCGGCTATCCCGTGAAGGTGTAAGAAAGAAGCAGGGATTCACATTTCGTCACATTTCGATCTAATAGAGGACCCTTGAATGTTGGGGTATCCTTATCCTCGCTATCAAACCATGCTTTGTGACTTTGAAGTGGCCATTGCAGAGTAGGGTAATTCCAATTTTCTTGTCATTTTTGTCTGAAAACAGGGTGTACCCAAGATGGCAATGTTTATAGGAAAAAGACGGGAAAATGATGATTGACCATGAAATTTGGGTTTCTTCCTTGAATTCTCGGACAAGGCCATATTTCTATCCTTGGTCTGTGCCATATAAAACTCCTTCCATGGCCATGGCCTTTGTGCAACCGAGTTACTGCACTGACCTTAGTGATCACTGCAGAAAAATCAGAAAAGTCAGATTCGCTTCATGTCGTCATTTCTCTGAGTCATCTGTTTATTCAGAAAACTCTTCGTTTGAAAGATCTTGAAAATCCATGATCTCCAGTGATCTCCAGTGTGCAAAAATACATGGCATTGTTCGATTAAGCCATTAAAGATTCCCCTATCTCATCCTATACTGGTTGGTTAATAAGGTATCCCCATTGTGGGTCATGAGTATCCCCCCATAAACCAGGTCGTATAACCCCCTACAACGAACAGGTGTTTTAAACACTGCTGAATTGGCTGACCATCTTCAACGACAAGCGTCTGCAGCAGCTGCGGATCAATGGTTTGACGCCATTTGACAACCTCGTCGTCATCCTCGACGGCAGCGGCCAGAGCAACGCATTTGTGTTTCTGGTGGACTTTGAAGGACTTCTGAAATATTGGACTTGAGTATTGTTTGTTAGACTTGTAGACTTGCAACGTCTACAAGTCTACAATCAATTGATATTGTCCTCCAGACATTAGACATTTCGCTTGTGTCTCCTTGAGCAGTTGGAGCTTCTTGTAAAGCCTGGCCCAAAATTCACGGTTTGACCATGATCCCCATGATTTGATGATTTTGATGGCAATCTTCGCAATCTTCGCAATCTTCGCCATGGCAATTTTCCAGATTTTTCCAAACTTTTCCAGCCTCTTCGGCGAGTCCCCATTCTCTGGCTGAGAAGACTCGATTGGCCGATCCGCATCTGGCGCAAAAACGGGCATTGCTTCCCTTCAGAAAGACATTGAAAGTCCGAGAAAATGCGATCAAATGTGTTGTTTGCGGAGAAAGTGGGGCATGTCTGCAAGAATGAGCTTTCGAAAGAGTAACCTGAAGTGCATCTGAACAGGCGAATGTCTTCCAGGACTCCGCAGAACACTGGCCTTGTCGTGCAGCAAGGACGCTGTTCAGCATTTTCTGTCGGCCGTGGAGGCAGGACTTGGGCCGTGGGAACAACTGGATTCAGCCTCCAGCTGCATGGGAAATGCAGCCATATCCTGTATTACATCTAGCAAGATATAGCAAGATTCTAGTACACCATCATGATGCCACCATATGGAGGTTTCCCAAAGCAGGGTACCCCAAGCTCGCTGGATGGTTTATTTCATGGAAAAAAACAAAAAAATGATGATTTGGAGATCCTATGACTTAGGAAACCTCCACCAAAAACGCAGCGGTTTCTGCATCCCTCAGGACTTCCACGATTCGGAGCGGCCTTTTGCTCACTGTCCAGTTGCTTCATGACCTAAAATCACAGGGAGAACCTACAATCACATTCTGTTCAGAATCAACATATCTATTGCAACAGTATTGTAACATAGATTAAAGTAATATTATAGATTATAGTAATATTTCTACAATTGTGAATATCTTCGTAATATTTCGTTTTTTGTGTGTTCCTGTCAGAAAAAACCGTGCCTCTTCGATCTCGCTCTGCTCGTCTGCCTTCAGTGCGGTCAGCTTCCGATAGACCTGGACGCACGCCACTTGTGTTGAACAGCAACAGCAAAAACTCATCTGAATTGAAACATCATGGATAACTTCAGCACTGGATAAGTGCACTGGAAAGGACAAAGTATACGTGCCGTCACTGTCCTGATTTGAGCTATCTGTGTATGTAGATATCCATATATTTGCATGAAATTGCATGTCTACATATGTTTTTACAAATGGTGAAACATCATATGGCCCAAGTGTCACGGCCGTGAAGTTTTGACAGAACAATCTCTGCACATTTCTGGCCCATCTTGGCCGATGCACCTGTATCACCTTTCGGCCCTTTGGCGACACATCCTGCACGCACTCTCGGACGAAATTCATGCGAGAAAAAAAAATCACATTCGAATGCATGTTTGAATGGAAACACAATTCACTACTTGAAAAACAAGGATATCTCTGAATTTTCATTCTGACAAGAAGGTTTACTTTGACAGCCCTGACTGCAAATCTGCTCTTGCCTGAATCCAAAAATCCGCCAAGGAGTCATCATCTTCATCTGAATCTGCCGCTCTGCCTTTGTAGCCCAAGTTGCAGGAAAATATATCATAGTTTTGTCTGAAAATCCAGGAAAAACTTCAAATTGTTCATGGTTAAAGTTTAAATTATCATGTCTATCATTGTCCCTCTTAAAATTACCATTTGGGGGTACTGTCTACCCTGTTGGATAAACCCATCTGGAGAACCTCGCTGCAACGCTCTGAGGATCCGCACGTAAAGTACGATATCTGTCGAGGCCTTACCGTCTCAGTCGTTTCAAGACCCCTCGTATGTCCCAGTGGCTGGTGGTATGTAAAATCCAAATGCAGTCATATATGGGATATCCCTAATGATATGTACATTACATCATAGATTCATAAATGGTATGTATACACACATACTATATGTACTGTACATTTATGGAAATTGTGGAGATAGATAGCTAGATAGCTAGATTATGGGTTGCTATCCAAATGGGTTGCACATTCTGTCAGGTCTGCAAAATTGGCAAGAAATCTTGTTGTTATTGATTGCCTCCTATTTGTAGAAACACCCAAAATCAGCTTTGCAAATATCACAGTTAAAAATCACTCAGATTAGTAATGATTAGAAGTATCAGCATGGGCAAACGTTTCTGCAACAGTTCCAAATCATCCACAGGTGCAACAGTTTCAAATGACATCCGATGACATCCGAGGTGCGATAGCCAGGCCGTGAGGGACCCACGAAGCACTGGACGAACTGAACGAAGCCGAGCCCCGCAACAGCCCAGAGGGCGAGGCCAGCGAGGCCAGCGAGGCCGGCGCTCTGCCCAAGAGGCCTGGCAGGGATTCCCAGTGGATCCAGTTGGATCATAAGAATTTCCAGTTGGATAATCCCTATATAGCCTATGATCATAATTATATTATAATATTATAATGTATAACTGTATAACATTGGAGTACACTATATGGATATGTTTAACACAGAAATGATGTTTACTATAGGCCTTCTGAACACGTTTTTTTACGTTCAACATGTAGTTTATGTAGTTTATGTAGTTGTTAGTTTCTGCCAGGCGTCCTTTCACGCATTTTGTTGCCCAAGAAATTGACAAGAAAATAGAGGACATGTGTGCGTTTAAACAGCCATTGTCTTTGAGTTTCCAAAAAAGAAGTGGCTTTTACGGAGATAGCATTCCACCATTCAATACGAAATTTGGCATGGACATCAAAGCATAAATGGGTCTGGTGGATAATCCAAAATCATTCAAAAAAACAACACTGTTGTAATGGGAAATATGATACATCATGATAATAAACCCTGAAAAAAATATTGGAGGTCTGCCCATTTTTGAGACAATCCCAAACCCAGGTTCTCAAGCCTTTGGGTAGCCACGGCACGCGCCATGGTGGCTTGTGAGCCCAACGCTGCGGGTTTCTCAATTTAAAAAAACGTTGGGTCATCATGTCTTTCCTTAATAGAAAAGGGTTCAGAATAGTTTTTGGATTTTTTTTTGGCTCGGGTTTTGGATTTTTTTTGGCGTCTTTCCTCGTACCATTTGCCTTGTATTTGCAACAGTTTGGAACTAGAATCTGTCATTTTTGCATGGTATTTGCTACATTTGGCATGGTTACTTTGCATTTTGCACGGTATTTGCTACATTTTGGCAACATTTGGCCATGTTTGCCTTCCATTTTTCATCGTATTTGCCACGTTTTGGCACTTCAACCTCTCATTTGCATGGTATTTGCTACATTCTGGTACTTCAAACGTTCATGTGGGTTTCTAGAGAGTTTCTTTAGGGTTAATTTATGGTTTCTTTAGGGTTCATTTAGGGTTTCATGTAGGGGTTTCTTATCAGGAGTTCTTATCAGGATTTTTTACGGTTTCTTTGGGTTCACCCAGGGTCTTTAGGGTTTCATTTAGGAGACAGGAGAGAATAAAGCAAAAGAAAAGAAAAAACAAAGAGGCAGTAAAGACAGGAAGCAGAGAAGCAGAGCAGGAAGTAGAGCAGCAAAAACACATGACTGAAGAAAAGAAAAAGTATAGTAGAAGTAGAAAGGCACAGAAGCACGAAAGCAACAAAGCAGAGAAGCAGAAAAGCAGGGAAAGCAGAGAAGCAGAAAAGAAAAGAAGCAGGTAAAGCAGAGAAGCAGAGAAGCATGAAAAGCAGAGAAGCAGGAAAAGCAAAAAGCAGGAAAGACAAAAAGCAGAAAAGCAGAGAAGCAGAAAAGCAGAGAAGCAGGAAAGTAGAACAGCAGAAAAGCAGAGAAGCAGGAAAGCATAGAACCAGGAACCCCAAAAAAAAAACCTGCCGCAAAAAAAAATAGCCCTCCATTAAAAAAAACATTTTGGGGTTCGCGTGTACTTTCTTTTCTGAGAATGCGAATGAACTACACATACATACAATCATGAACATTGCACACCGAGTATCAAAGGGTGAAAAGGGCTCGCTTTTCTTGGGTTTCTTCATCCAAAATACAACAGACCTGCTACCATATCGTCACAGCGGCATCTTTCAGAAAGCGGCTTCATGTCGGCCGCAACATGCCGGACATTGGCTGCTGAATCAAGATTCACATCAGTCATGAGCTATCGATTGACCAAGTGACATCACACTGAAATCAACTTCATATGAACACAGGCCGACCCACGATGGCTCATGTACTCCCGACAGTCGGCACATCTTTTCCATCTTCGCATGATCTCACCTTGGCGGGATTTCCAGTCTACCTCAGCTCGATGCAAACAGAGCAAGCCTTTGTGCATTGGGTGCTTCAAGTATTTTGATACCCTTGACTCAATATGGGAGGTTTCCAAAATATTATCCTAAAATGGGGGTACCCCTAAATCATCCATTTTTGTTAGGGGATTTTCCCTTCTAAACCAGCGAGCTTGGGATACCTTGATGACTATGGAAACCCCCAATGGCTGGACCAAGAAGTGCCTGGAAGATGCCTATGACCTGGGCGGCCTCCAAAATTCAATCGATACGGAGGCCATGCGTCACCATAGTGTGGGTATGTGTGAGTCAAGTCTTGGAAAGTGATTTTGAACTCAGAAAAACCTTCTGGTCAAAATCTGGCAAGCTGTCAAATCAGAATTTTGTGTATATATTGGATTGGGGTAACAAAAACTCACCCTGTGCTGGGGTCACCGCAAGCAATCATTTTGCGTTTCTTGCCTGCACATTTGGTGTGCTGTATTATGGCATATATTGCGACAGCGAAAACCACCTTACATGGCAAACTCAGTCATGAAAGGTCTCTTGCAAATGCAGTTATCAGTTATATATGACTTTCAGATCAAGAGCGACTGTTTTCTGCCAACATCCTGACTCACCACTCCCGTAGCGCATAACTATTCAACACCACCAACACAATTTATGTTGGAAACTCCAGCCTCAACACCCAAGGGAGCCAATGTCGCAAACACTTAGGCATAGGTGGCACCAGCTGCATTCCAGACGATACCAGGCAGATTTACAGTTATGCCTGGGACGTTTGTCACCAGGCATCATAACACCGATCTCGTTGAGGTCGATCTTGGTGTGAGGAAAAGGATGAGGCATCGCGGGCTGTGATCGCTGTGTCCTTGAAGTCCTTCATCCAAGCATAAAAGCCACCAAAGGCCGAATAGGTGGACGGCTGCCGCCGGCATAGTGGTGAATTGAGACATAATCGATCGGCGGAACTGAAGGACCATGCTTGCTGCAATTGAGGAAAGGGGGAAGCCACTCAGCACCCCCAACACTGCTGTAGGCAGCGCCTCCAATTCCCATGAAAGCTGGCGCGTAATCTGGACCACCAACTGCCTCGATCATCTCTGATACGACGACGTCAAAATCATGGATGTACCTCCACGTCATTGGGTTTTCTAGAGAAATTAGGTTTGCAGGAATGTCCTTCAAAACCCACAGAGAAATCAAGGAATAAAAAGTGTAAAAAAATGATCCTGCCAGGACACTGGTCGACAGTGTAACTATGTTCTGCCTCGTTGAACAACTCCCAAACATGACCGTTCTTGCGGTTGAAGCGAGAATATGCCGGACCTCCAGTGTGTTTGACGCCGTCCTCATCAACGAACTCTCCCTTCACAATATAGGAGAGAAGTCGTCCAAAGTAAGAAACCAAAGTTTTTCCGCTGGGATCCAGCAAGTTTTTCCTATTACCACGCACGTAGCGGAAGAACGGCTCATCTGGGTTTTCAGGTAGGAGCAGTTCTGCGTCTTGTTCTCTGCATCGCCAAAAAGCCAGCAGGGCTGAGTGGCAAAATTGAGAACCAGGGTGCGATTTTGTCCATAGACAGCATCCATGAAGTCCTCCAACTGCGGTAAAATGTGGGAGAAGTCCTGAAGTCCCAGGTCGTCTTCGATTTCGTCGGAGCATCCAGCTCTGCGACGCTTTTCTTTGGATCGCGAAACTTCGGTACAAAGCGGACCAGGTCTGCCTGCAACGCCTTCAAAGATGCCCATGCGTTGTCGTGGATGGGATTGGGGAAGCTCGTGCCGTTGGGCGCCACAAAATGTGCGGTCCAAAGATGGGGTTGCTGACCACCTGACAGTTTCAAGGCAAAGTTTCCAGGAGGAAAACCTCAGATAAAGAAAAGAAAGGGGGATGGCTTAGAGAAGGTTGGCATGATACAGCCACATCCTGCCCAGTTGCCCCGCGCAAAGAAGCGACACAGAGGGACTGAAACTCTCCTTTCTTGAGTCACCCTTCTCCCCGCTCCTGGTCCACTGGTTTTGATGGTCTTATCTCTTGAACTACTTAGAAGCCATCGCTTTTCCTCACCGGTCGAAACCAAACTTTCTTTTAAGGCGTAATTCAGTCGAGCTATCACTGATCTCTTCTGTTGGATGACATCAATGAATATCATAGATGGAGCTATGTTTGCCCTTCCCCTTGACCTGCACTCCTGCTCTTTTCTGAGCCGATCCTCTACCAATTCTCCTGAGCCTTACCCCTCCCAATCTGATAGTTTTTCCCGCGTCAATGTGCGGCGGACAAAGCAAAGCCCAAGCTGCAAGTTCACTTTCGAAACTGCAACACTTTTCCAAAGGATGTTTAGAAGGCACAAAACAAATTACATGCGCAGGCTATGACAATTGGGATCGCCCTTGGGATGGCTATCAACCAACAAGGCCAAAACAGAACGGTTGGAGCAATGCTGTCTTTCAAAACGACACAAGCATACTCTCTGCGCCAACAGAAACCTTCTGGTGCAGAGAGTAAAAGGAAGTGAGAGGATGTGAGAGAATGTTTAGTGAATGCACGTGTCCGAGACTCCGAGGTTCAGGCTTAAATTTCCGCTATTAAGGTCCTAGGTCCTTTATGTGTTCTGACTAGAAGTTGAAATTGTAGGAACGATAGAGGTTGGGGCACACATTGCAAGGATCCATCTCTGGCCTGCCAGATCGTCACCGTGCAGGACGTCCGAATCACCTTGGAGAAGTCCACTGTTACGGCGAGGCCGCAGAAGTGATAGGCAGAAGGCAAATCTGCTGTAGAGTTCACGCACACTTTGGCATACCCTCTTGGGAGAAACTCCTGACGAACAATGAAAACGTCTAGCAAGTCGCAAAAAGACTGGATGATTTCTGCAATAGAACATGCCCTTCAATTGGGAGACCCGTGGCCCAATGATTGAATTCATCCCTATCTGCATACTATATGGCTTTGTCCGAAAATATGACACCCAAAATTTCAGTGGTGAACTGTCATGATGTCCATTTGTTTGATGGCCATGCATTGGGGCATCCCCTATTTCTGAACAGAAAAAGGCCAATCCGTTTCGTGCAGAACAGGCCTCAAGCATCCTCAACCACAACAATCCTCCAGCTGCGCCTCAGCAAAGTCTTTGACGTTGAAAATACGTCCCACCGTAAGGATCCCGATCATACCCTGGTACGTCCATAGGCTCGGTACGTCGAACGGATGCATATATGCATTCGGATGATGGGTCACGATTATTAGCATGCCCGGGAGAAGAGTAATAATGGCTTCGGAACTCAATGACCAGGGGCCAGGATGGGTCATAGATTAATGCTACCAGAATGGCAACTTCATTGACAGAAACTGCAAGCAACACTACACCCATGTCTAAACGACCCCAACCGACGCTAACCGACGCCAACCGACGCTGACGCTAACCGATGCTAACCGACACTGACGCTTACCGATGTTTTTTAACCGACGCCAACCGACGCTAACCGAAGTTAAACGACGCCAGCCGACACTGACACTAACCGATGCTTTATAACCGACGCTAACCGACGCCAACCGACGCCAACCGACGCTAACCGACGCCAACTGACGCTGATGCTAACCGACGCTAACCGGCGCTAACCGGCAGAATGTTTTGAATGATACGGGAATTAGCGGTTAAAACATTGAACCACATACGAGCTGTTGGAAGTTACACAAAAATCTTTAATTGATTCCCACTGGACAACTTTCTGTGACCAATAGCATGCGACATTGTTGGCCGGGCGTGAAACGCATTTACAGCACATTCCATCAACCATCCATGTTGTTTTGCTCCATGTTCCACAAGGCGCCTCCTTGCATCTCATGCTGAACCATGGTTTCGGCGTTATGGACTCACCATCGATATGTTCGACCCCTGCTGACCTGTCGGATCGATAGAGCCCACAGCCCCAGAGAGGTCACGGACCTTTCTGGGCAAGGGTGAAACTCATGGTATGTGATGGGCAAGGGTCAGGGGGCTCTAGTGACATACCCTGGATCCTTAGGGCCACTTAAGGCAAGAAACTTTCCACGGCTTTAGTTCGGCTGCCATGTACATATTGAAGTTCCTGCAGGTTTAAACAGCGGCAACAACCTTGATTGAATTCTTGGTTCGGTGAGATCAAACCTTCAACTGCAAAAACGTATGGGAAATCCGAAAGATCCAGGGCAACAGCATGCAACAGCCTTCTCTAATATGCTTCAACCAGGCCGTCCAGAGCCATCAGCTCTTGAATCACCAGACCACCGTCCTCTTGAAATTCAACACTTTCACACTAGCAATGGAGAAGCCGCAGGCTGTGAACATGTAGAACATATTGTTCCACTATTTTTCCAACATCTAAATTATTCTAAATATATTTAAACAATCTCCCAAAACAACTGTAAATTTCTTCGCTGCGAAGGCATTGCAGTTGGCATTTCCAGTTTCGCTTTGGGGCCCTGGCATCCAACGCCTTTTGGCTCGAAGTCGCCACACGGCGGGGCACAAACCATGGAAAAGTCGAAATCTCGGAAAATCCTTGGGAACATGTGGAACAGCCACAAGGAAATAGAACATATCCTTTGATGCATCCTGCATGGAGGATGTCTGGGTGTCGGGGTGTCTCGCAACACACCCTCCGGCTGGTGAGCGGATCCTGGACCCTTCTGGAGCCCCAGACTTTTGTTGCAGTCCGACTTGGGCACATAGAGAACCAGTAAAGGTCTGAAGCATTGAGAGATGCAATGTTGAAATCAGTTGAGATCAGTTGAGAGTTGAGAGTATTGTATCAAGGTGAAAAAGCCGAAGCCGGTCAGGTAGAAAAGCATGAAGCAATATGACCACAGCTGTACCGTTTCAATTGCGGTGATAAATGACATTACGATACATCAGTCGGGGCTGTATAGCTAAACATGACTCAAGATGCATCCTATGCTGAACCAACTTAGCCTAGCTAAAAAACAACCCCGAAACAAGCGCCAACTCAAGCCCACGAAGTGCCTAAAAGCAGCCGCAGCTGCAATTGAAGCATCCCTCGCACCACTTGGAGCATGCTTCGCATCAACTGTTGACCGGCAGCAAGGATCATGAGCAAATCGCAATGTCTGAATGAAATTGTTGGTACATGTTGGTCCACGCTTGAATTTTCACGCCTCATCCGCGATGTCAGCGCAAGTTTGTCTGACATACGCCTTCGCACATCGCACCTGCAGAACGGAAGACGTGAAAGAGTCAACATCGCAGCACAGAAATGGCATCCAACCTGCCTGCAAAGTCAGTTCCGGCCACATGGCAGGCAGCCTCCAAAGAGGAGGCGGTCCCTCTCCGTCATGTTGACAAAACACTGAAGCAAAAGTTTCACTTTTGGCAGGGAGGACGACTTCATACTGAGCCGGAGATTGATGTGCTCCATTTCTTGCAGCATATTTTGTTGGATGCAAATGCTTTGTTCTGCCGTGGCTGTGGAGCAAATGGTGCCGCGTCCACTGCTCTTCATTTTTTTTGAGCCACACTGCGGGTGGGTGGCGCTCACCATGGCCATTGCAGGCAACAACACCAATAGCAAACCCACGTTCCCGGCCCAGACGTGCAATTTGTTCACCGTGGAAAAACACACATAAACGGATGAAGGGCAGGAACGGGCTGTGCCTCAATTTCACGTTTGACCTGCGGTGTCCTGAGCCGTCTAGAATCCAGAGGGCGGCTGCTAAACTCAAAACGCAAAAGACTTCGAGGCTTAGACGTGCAGCAAAACATCTCTTTGCAGAATTGGTCCTAGCAAGGGACACCATAGAAGACACAAAACATGGCGTCATGTAGAATCATTCCAAGTCCCGCGGAGGCTTTCACATTCTAGCCTTCACATATCAACAACTCCACCAGAATTGACATTGTGCTTGAGCATGGGGTAGCGCTCCCAGGGTGAGAAGGCAGATCCTTCCAAAAGTCTGCTGCAGCTCCAGGTGTTAGCGTTTCACATGCGCTGGCTTCGTCGTCCTGGGCCCCCTAAAAATGAAACTGGTGCTCAGCTACAGGGCCTAACAGCAACCAATATAAGCGTGCTCCTTCTTTGCCGCGGGTGCCGCTGGCGACGCCGCCGGCGTTGCCAGCAGCTGCGGCAGTGCCTGAGCAGCAAGAAGTCCCGGGTGATGGGACAGGGCCAGAAAGGAAAAAACAATAAGAAAAAAGGGGAGAAAAAAAGAAGAACAACTCACGCGTTAGCAACGCGCCAGCAACAACGCGCCAACAACAACGCACCGACAACCACGCGCCAACAACAACAGCAGCAGCAGCAACAACGACAACAACAGCAGCAGCAGCAGCAACAACAACAACGACGACGACAACAACAACAACAACAACAACAACAACAACAACAACAACGCAAGGCGCACTAGCGCATGCGAACCTTCATGCCCTTCTCCCCAAAGACCTGCCAAAAAGAAATACGACCGGAGGTCACTACTGTTTGTCTGGTATATGTGTCTCCTCCTCGTCCACGGTCATCACTTTTTTCATCCTGCCAAAATGAAAAAGGAGGTGTGCGAAAAGGCTGGCAGCGGTAAAGAAAGACGCACCCAGCAGGCAGCAAGAGTAAAGCACGGATCAAAGTAGTTTTATGCTTGAGCCAAAGCACGACTGTCGTGCACAAGGGTGAGGAAAGAAAGTGGCTGAAAAATTGGTTTCGCCCTTTCACCGACAATCATACTCTTGGATAGGGGAAACCCTTGCATCCTGACGTCACTGTCCACATCCACAAAAACTTGATGAGAGGATCGCATAAAACGCGACTGTTTCTTGTGCAATTTTGGTCCCCCTAAAACGAACCAGAGAGGCTGGAAAATGTGGACCCCTGCCCTAAGGATCCAGGGTATGTCACTAGAGCCCCCTGACCCTTGCCCATCACATACCATGAGTTTCACCCTTGCCCAGCAAGGTCCGTGACCTCTCTGGGGCTGTGGGCTCTATCGATCCGACAGGTCGGCAGGGGTCGAACATATCGATGGTGAGTCCATAACGCCGAAACCATGGTTCAGCATGAGATGCAATGAGGCGCCTTGTGGAACATGGAGCAAAACAACATGGATGGTTGAAGGAATGTGCTGCAAATATGGAGCCAATGTAAACACAAATGCGCTGGTAGGTAATACATTATATATATATACCGGGAAATTCATTCTCCGGGAAAAATTCAGGAGTTTCCGCTTTCCAGTGACTTCAGGAGTTTGAGGTGTTTCATGTCATTTGACAGTGCGACACTGCCAAGTGGGGCCATTCCCAAACTCTGAGAATCTGAAAATGTTAGCTCTCCGTCATTTTGGGATTTGCGGATATGTGCGGGAGTTTTGCGGGTAATTTCCAACGTTTTCGGTGGCAACTTTCACTTTGCTCAACTCAACCCTCAGACCTTAAAACACACCCTGGACATCCAATTGCCTTTCCAAAAACAAGGGGTTTTAGGAGTTTCAGGTGTTTGACGTCAAAGTCCATCGTTTTCAGAGAAAAGCAGGTAAACACTGATTTTTCCAGGATTTTGAATCTCCAGGTACTAATATATCTCATAGCTCCAAATGCCTTCTGAGAAAATGTAAAGACCACCAACATCAACACCAAGTAATTACACTCATCTATGCATTACACGCCTGGGGACCCGTGCCAACAATATCGTATGCTGTTGGCCACGGAAAGTTGTCCCAGCGCTGTGGAAATAAATTAAGCACGGTGATTCCGGTATCATTGAGAACATTCCGTCGGTTAGCGTCGGTTAGCTAATCGTGGTCTGTCAAAAACCTAGGTTTCGGCAACCCAATCGTCGGTTAGCGTCGGTTAGCGTCGGTTAGCGTCGGCTAGGGTCTGTTGGCGTGGGTTAGACATTACACTGGCGTTGTCTATGGTTTCTGTCAATGGAGTTGCCACTCTGGTAGCATTACTTCACGACCCACCTTGGTCCCTGGTCATTGAGTTGGCTCCCCGAAGTTATTTATTCTTCTCAGACCCCTCATCCGAATTCACATATATCTGTTCGCCGTACCGGGCTATGATCGGGACCCTTTGGGTAAAATAATTTTTGTTGGCGTCAGTTCCCAACCCTCATGTCCACCATCCTCAGCAAGTTCTTTTGCCAGCATTCGCAAACGCAAAAACTGGACGGCCCCCGCTAAAGGAGAAATTGATCGGTGTGAGCAATTTATCAAAAAGATTTGCCAATGAAGTTTACGGAATACAATTGAGGAAAAAACTGTTCGGTACACCATTTCTGACTGCGTCTTCCAACTATCCATTTCAAACAACTAGCTTGTGACTTGCAACTACAAGACACCTAATTTTGCTTTATAAGAAAATGATACAGCTGGGAAACCTGTTTTCAAGCAAGCAAGTTGAACCCACTTAAACGTGAAACCATGGCCCTACCGCTCCAGCTGAGATACAAACAGGCTATCTTGATACTCTCGAAATATAAAAAAAACATCAGGTCTCAAAGCAATGCTGGTGCGCCTCTGACCCAAGATAGCATCAGAGTAGATTAGCTAGCGAAGCAATAGGACATCATGATCCAATTCATTAACAGGTGATGCCCAAGTTGGGGCTGACTGAAAACACTTGACTTGAGATACCAAAAGCAAATCCGACAAAACGTGATTCTCCGAGAACTGAAAAAGTGCACTTTTTTCGAACTTTTCAGGAACTGCACTGAATATATCTGAATATGGGAAAAGACTCACAGCAAATGAGATGCGATAGAAACTTTCTGGACATATAACGAGCTTTTGATATGAGCAAGTTTTACAATCCTGTTGTGTAACTGGAGTCGTGTGAGTTGTGTCACTGTGTGCACCGCACCTGGTCATGATCTGCATGTGGAGCCGCTGGCGTGGCAGAGTTTCTGATGTCGCCAAGGGAGAACTGGGAGAACCAGTTGGGAGAACACCAGTTGGCACCACCACAGCACTATGAACACCTCGTCTTTCCAATGCTTCCTGGCGATGGATGTGTCGACTAGTTTGCTGGGGTGAGGATGGGGTGTCCGTCCATTCGCCAAGTTCATGTCATATTGGAGTATGGCTTGTAGAGCAGAGAATTCAAGCAATCATGCTACTTGTTTTGATGAGAAATGAAGCCTTTACTTTGGTGCATCACTTTGATCAAGTATTCATCTAGGCCGCAAAAGAGCTAATACGACAAGGTTTTTTTTGCTTGCCCTAAGGGTTCAAAGAACCCTTTGCAACAGCTTGGAAAATCATTGAGGTACCATTCTCTTGCTCCTGGAGGACTAGGGCGTGGAGGTCATTTTGCCCAACACTACATGTACCACTTCGCACGCTTGCAGTGAATTATCAGTATCTGTCAGTGACTGTCAGTATGTGTCCAAAATCATCTGAAGACAGCCGTGATGCCTGCAGTTGGTCGGTGCTATTCACCACTTCCAAGGCATGGCCTAGCAATGGAAAGGGGCATGCCGGGCATGACCATCCCTGATGTAAATTTATGTATGAATACGATGTGGTAAAATACATTGTATATAAATGTATAATCCCCGTTCAGATTGGACCCGGGGGGTTGGGAGCCCCATTTTGTAGCTACAGAACGGCGTCCCCAAGGTGCCCTTCTTACAAGTTGGCAGAACCCAACGTTCACCGAGGAAGGTTTTTGTTA
>Ga0126342_10011617_pt1 | contig 15721 bp, 25 predicted proteins | sample Cyp1metagenome_FD_92528 | JGI IMG/M metagenome (GOLD analysis project Ga0126342, IMG submission 92528) | Coral microbial communities from Lord Howe Island, Old Settlement Bay, Australia - Cyphastrea 1 metagenome | ecosystem: Host-associated > Invertebrates > Cnidaria > Coral ...
ATTCGCCAGATTGACGTCGGACTGTCAAGGTTTCGCAAGATGATTGAAACTCTACCTGCAACTGTGTCCAGAGTTGGACTTGAGGTGCAAACAAGTGATCTGACCATCATGCTTTTACGTTCGTTGCCACATGACGTTCGTTCGTACACCACGTTACATGCAGCAGGTGATGCATACACCGACCTTCGCACTGCTGCGTTGCGTTTTGCCTGGAGGTACCAATCTGGGGTTGGGGTGTATCTTTTACACCCAGAACCAAAATTAACACCCTTGGGCGTATCTTGTGGGACAGAAACACCCTGGGGCGTTTCTATGCAATGCATAGCCTGAAAGAAACACCCCTGGGCGTTTCATGTTAGTTCATGGCCTGAAAGAAACACCCGCAAGGGTTTCTTGGCAAGTGTATCATCGCGGATCATGATCAGCTAGTTGGCTTAATCTTTTGAAGGATGTGGTTTTCACATCAAACATTGCCTGCAATGTTGCTGGTAACTTTGCGGGTTTTACATTGGGTTTTCAGCTGAAGCCTGAAAATACATCTTATCAGCCGTAGACGCGCATTGCTCACGGAAAAAATGGTCGGAAAAATCTCGAGTCTCAACATCAAAATGCATCTCAATCTCTCATGGCACGGTATCCATTTCTACCTGCTGCATGTATCTGTCCATTAACCTATATATAGGTATACCTTCTTTTGGTCTATTTACAAAGAACACACGATTACGACTGCAGCAACAACATCTCATTTGGTGAGGGAAATTACGAAATGATTGCCATCATCATATTGACGAATTTGGGAAAATGCAATGACCAAACTCGAGGCAAACATGGTCGACAACTCCTGATATCATGTGAGCCCGGCCCACTGCCCACCCTTGGATATAGATATCTGTCACCAAATCCAAATTATGGCACAAAACCCGTCTGAAAATATAACCGCATTTTTGGTGAAAGTCTTTAGAATTCTTTGGCCTTTGAAAAGCAAACCAAAATCCATCATGCGTCTGTCTGCGTGCTGCACCCGCGGTTTTTCGCATCATTGCGGTTGGTGAAAGCTGCCACGAGCAACGCCTAAGAACGAAATCAAGACTTTTCGAAGGGACTTAGCTTCATCTCCGTCCACTGCAATGCTCGCTTCAAAGCATATCTCCGGGCCCAGGTTAGCATGTACGTGGCCCCATGGCATCCTTGGCATATGCAGCGGATTTTCCCCATGTAATCCTCATCTCCAAATGTCGATGCATGCATCAAGCAAATTTGAGTCTCTTCAAAATGATCAACCATATGCACAAAATAATGCGTCTTGGGTCTGCATTTGTAAAGGAGCCGCTGCTCAGCCAAACAGCGTGCAGACAGCCATTGATAGGATGCAGAGTGCAGCCTGCAAAGCCACGTGACCTCTCTAACTGTAGCCCTCAACATGACAACTTTGCCATTCACATTCCATGTGCTGAGGGGCACATCCAAAGACCAACAGCACACTGCACGCATCTTAGCATGCATCTTCTTGGCATTGGTGTCCAGGGCATCTGAATCAGCAAGCCTCACCATCATCCAAGTTGTAAACGCGAAAAGTGTTCTTGTCTTGGCGGCTTTGATTCGTGTATCCAAGGCAGGCATCGGCCAATGGCGGTACTTCGGCCGGCCAAGCCTTGCCATTGAAAGTGTGCCGATACCAAGCTGCATGTCTTGATCTTTGGCCCATGCAGCTGCAAGATGGCTGAACGCATGCAAAACTTCATCCCAAGGCTTGCCAGTCAAACCGAAAAAAGATGGAAGACTGCCATCTTCCAGAGAACTTATAATAGCTGCAGGTATGAGATCACGCAAAGTCCCCAGATGCACTATGTGAAGGAGATCAAGCAATCGGCGTTTCTTCTCAAATCTCGGAACCTGTGTCCATGGCGAAATGTCATGTGGATCTGTTAATGTGAGAGTGCTCCGCCACAAAGATTTCAAAGACAAGTTGCCCCAGCTAAGCTCTGGCGATCTTTTGTTGCTTGTTGCTAGGCAAAAATCACAGCATTGCGCGCACCTGTAGTAGCGCTGCGTTCTGGTAAGAAGGTGGGCATACGCATGGGCTTCCATGTCGCCTTTCCAGAAGCAGAAAGCCTCAGATCAGTTTTGAAGTGGTGTCTTCCATGTTTTCAACGCCAAAAACTCTTTGAACAGATCTGTCGTGCATGGTATTCCCTGGCAACATATAGCATGTCAATGCTAAGCCCTAACAATTTCAAACATGACTGTCGTGCATGTCATGCAAAGAAACCTGGGGCTTGCGCCCCATTTATAGATTCTCATGTGCCATGCATGAAAAACATGAAAACATTTATACATATAGTGCACTTGTGAATCCAGTTCCAAAATAAACACAAACTTCCAAAAAAACTACGTTTAATGTCCAGTCGCTGCTTTCACCGAAAGTTGTTGTCCTGCTAGCCTTTCCCGTGCAGAACCCAAAGGATGGAATCGACCAGAATGGTCAACAAATGCATAGGTTCCCGATTCCAACTGCTTTAAGTCCCAAGCTAAAATCCGGCAGATCTCAGACCTAGTATCTTCAGTGACATGCGGTGTGCCCATGACTGCGATGGCATGCTTGACTTTCCAAGAGTCACCCCGCAGACAGCCAGTGCTCCAGCTCCAAACTGTGGCTGTGCTACCTCAGGAACGAATTTCGGGGCGTGTATATAGCTTTGTATTTGGGGCATTTTGGGGCGTTGAGATGCCATGCAACTCTTCTGATTGATTCGGCTGTTCCAACACATTTTGCATTTGAAAAATGCTGAAGTATTGCAACCACATGCCTGAAAAATGTGGAACTCCATCTTCATGTATAATGATGGGCACGTGTGTTGATGCCAGCTCGTCACAACCAGATGCACGCCACATCTTGCCGAAGTCTGCTGGCGACCCCAAGCATTGAGCCATTACCTCAACGCAAGAGGCAGTTCAACAAATTAATTTCACTCAAATGTAAACTGGAGAGAAAAAGACTGATTCTGGCAAAACACTTCTGGCCCTTGATCGTGCAGAGCTTGTAAATGATCACTTGGCAGGACCATTGCTATGTCAGCAGTACCACGGTTGTCAAAACTTGAACTTTTGTTGGGATCTGTCTTGACCGGGACTTGTGTTTTGTAGATGGTCAGCGGCACCCTCATCCAACGAAAAAAATCGCGCTCTCGCGAGCCCATCATCTGCTTAGCACCCACCTGCACACGCACGCATGCACATATACGTGTTTTATATAAGTAATATAGTGCACGCACATGCTTGATCAAAGGGATTTTGTATACATCTGCACTTAATGTCTGGAACAGAAGCATGCGCCTTTGAACCCCCATCATGGATGAAAGTCTGAGCACACTCCGCAGCCGCACGCACAGAAAGTTTCCCTTCAGAAACCCGCTCTGCCATTCTGCAGATCAAAGCGCTATCAACATCATCCACATTCCTGAGCTCGGCGTCACATGCAGCACTAACGGGGCAGGGGTGAGTTTTCACCTTTAAGGTATGCACGGCATATGACATGCGTCTTCTCGTCTTCTGCATTCACATCGGATGGATGATCATCAATGTATGAATCCTGGACAAGAAACATTTTTTTCCTGTATTTGTGAGGCAACTCATGGGATTCCTCGAGATCTACGCTTGACCTGCGAAGGGGTGAGAATTTGACAGTATGCTGCCTGAAAATCGCACATCTCCGGTTTTCGAAAATACATACAGTCATGACTGTAGACTTCACTACCGCAGAAGCTCAAACGTTCTTTATTTTTTTCTCTCATCATCACGCGGCCGTGCATGGCCCGACGCACTCATGAGCGTCCATCGACAGAACGCATTTGCATCCCCAAAGGCTCACCCCGAGCTTTAGTGCTCAGGTTTGGAGCCAGCCCAAGCAAATGGGACTATACAAATGGAAAGCCATTGAGGTGCCCCAGGCACAAGAAGAAGCCATAGCCTGCCTTTGATCACTGCTGGCATCCACAAAACTTGCCATGGTTGGCGCACACAGCTGTCAAAAAAAAATAAAGTGAAGCCATGCTCTATTTTTTTGACATCTTTCAAACCCAAGTCATTCAGATCGCCATGCAAAACGGATCTTTTGGGCCTAGGCGGCTGATTTAGCCTTTGCCTTGGCTTTGGCAGGCTTCTTATTCTGTTGTCTCGAAATCGCATTTCCAGCCGCATGCGGCTTTTCAAATTGCTTCTGCAGCGCGATGAACTCCTTCACCAACGGGATGTATTCATCCTCCTGAAGCTGATGCACATCCATGCATCATGAATGAAACTTGCAACGAACAAAAAGGGATGCATGAATTGAAAAATGGACACCCAAAGGTTCATGCATATAGTGCTCCTCATTCTTCTGGTCATTGATCATGGCTTGGATCTTCAAATAGAGCTCCCTCGGGAATTCGTTGCACAATGAGATCATGTACATTTCCCAGCAATGCAAATTGAAAACCATGCAGTGTGCAAGCCACTGGTGCTCCATGTGTGTAACTAAATTTGGAAAAAACGACTTGTTGCCAAGAAACTCAAACTTTTTGGCAAATTGGGTCATCTCTGCGCTCAAAGCGTCCGCGTAAGCAACTGACTGCAAAGTCAACCCCAAGTTGCTTGCGTCGCTCTTCTTCTTCAAAAGCTTGGTGCACATGTCCTTGGCCTTTTGCAAGGGGGTGAGAACGGTCTGTTCAGTCGCCTTCTTCACCTTAGCTCTTTTTGCGGGAGCCTGGTCTGGTAGCGGAGTGCCCGGAGCGGACGCTGGAGTCGTTGGGCTTGATTGCACTGAGCCCGCATCTGAAGAAGACGGTCTCTTGCCGCTTGACTTTGGTGGGCCCATCCTAAGAACGAACACATCTAAGATTCAATCATATGAATACAAATGATATTACCTCACATCAAATGTGCTGCATCTGTTACAAAGCCAAGAAAATTGCAACTGGATCACATGATCTCTGCAACGTCCGCAGCATTGCTTGCATTCACCTGGACCCTGCTGGTGGTGACCGCAGTTCCTTGCGCTGCATGGCCATCATTGAAGTCAATGCAAGTTCCAAACGAACATGTGGTATCACCATGATCTGCAGGATGTGCAACTGCAGCAAATCAAAGCTGTCATGAATTTTCCTGAACAAACAATCCAAGAAAATTCCCGTCCCGGCCTGATCTACTGAAGTTGTCCTCTTCGTCCTCCCTTTGCGCCACTAAATAGACAATGCCATCGGGGCAATTCTCGTCCTCTTCCACCATGCCCATCGACTCCTTGTGCTTCATCACCTTGTCAGCATCTTCTCCATATGCGTCCTGCATCTGCTTCTTCGTCCAGCGCAAGGCTTTCTTCCTGGCAGAAAACACTCTACCACGTTCCTCCATCTGCTGCAAATGACATTGCACCTGCTCCAACTTGCCACCATTCTCGCAAATCATGGTGATCAGCTCGTTCTTCTTCTCTTCGTCAAAAACCATCTGATGGAGCGATGGCATAGTCGTCAATCTCCCAGGGTTTTTTTTCAGCCTCTGGATCAAATTCGCCGCTGCTCGGCGGGTATACTCTCCGTCGGGCTGGGCGGTTTGAACCCTTCCAGCAGCTTGGGGTGCGGGAAATTGCTGGACCTTTGCAGGTGCCATGGCTAGCTGAAGCTTGCCTTCAGGAGCTGCGGCTCCAACAGAAGGTGCAGGCTGCACAGGCTGAACGGCTCCAACAGAAGCTGCAGGCACAGGTTCATGAAGGGCTGCGGCTCCAACAGAAGCTGCAGGCACAGGTGGCTCATCCTCTCCAGGAAACACCTGACTTTTCTTCCGTACCAATGCATCTGCAGGCTTGTCTGACCCTGAAGCATTGCTTGGAAGTGTGCCCTGAGGACTAGCTTGAGGTCGACATGACTTCATTGCGTTCCATCCCATTGCTGCCAACTCGATCTCAAGGTCACTTTTGGGCTTCTCGGCTTCGGCCGGGGGGGCATGTGCACCAAAGCAGCGTCTATATGTCCAGAAACCATATCTCCGGGTGCTGCCTGGAACTGCTGAGGGGGTGCCACTGCAGGCTGCTTTGGCATCACAGGAGAAACCACAGGCTGGGTTGGCTGCTTGGGTACCACAGGTTGAGAGGTCTGCTGTGGCAGCACCACTGCAGGTTGCGCTGTCTGCTTGGGTAGCACAGGCTGTGGCGGCACCACAGGTTGGCTAGGCTGCTTCGGTACTGCAGGCTGGGACACTGGCGGTGCCACAGGTTGGACAGGCTGGGCAGGCAGGCTAGGCTGCATGGGCACTACAGGCTGGGCAGGCTCTAACACTGGCGGTGCCACAGGTTGGACTGTGAAGGCAGGCTAAGCTGCATGTGCACTATAGGCTGGGCAGGCTGTAACACTGGCGGTGCCACAGGTTGGGCAGGCTGGGCAGGCAAGCTAGGCTGCATGGGCACTACAGGCTGACCAGGCTCTGACACTGGCGGCACTGGTTGCAGGCAGGCCCCATGGGCACTACAGGCTGGGCAGGCACTGGCACTGGTGGTTGGCTAGGCTGCATAACTACAGGCTGGGCAAGCTCCACTGGCGGCACCACAGGTTGCATGGGTACTCCAGGTCGATGAGGTTCAAGTGGTGGCATGAATGCCACAGGTTGGGCAGGTGCTGCCATCACAGGTGCAGCCTGCATGTGTTGCACTGCAACCGAAGGCATGACGCCACCAACCACTGCAGGCTGCACAGGGGCCGGTGCAGGCATGGCAGCCCCACAGTTCGCCAAGGCCATCTGGTCAACGTCCATCTCCATGGGCTGCGTCTCCAAAGAAGACACGTCCACCTGCAATTTGCAGAAATCAATTTGGAAACAACCCAAAAATCAAAAAGGTGCACGCCAAACAAAGACCAGCATCGCCAGTGAACATCAAAATTGAAAACATAATGCAGGTCCCGGAGATTGGAAAACATATGTTTTTCATATTCCTCCACGATTTTGCGAAGAATTTCGAAACTTGTGAAAACCAATGCACATGTTCAATGCATATCATGTCTGCCCTTGCAAGCATGAACCAGCCTGTGTGTCTCCAAGAGTGGCCACGCTTGGCTGAGTTTCTCCTAGTGGCATCGCCGGCAGTGGCATAGAAAGATTAAGCCGCTGCCTCGGAAAACAAATCAATGACCGTTTGTGCCATCACAAGACATGCAAAAGCAAAACACAGGCAAAAGTTTGAACTGCACTAACAATGTACAACTGTTCAAGTCAGGTTTTCATCAGGCTGACAACCAACTCCCAAAAAACTGTGCTATGTTTGGTTTTCTGTTTCTTTTGTTTCCCAAACAGGTTTGATGCGAACATGTGCCGCAGCACAGCCTCATAATGGAATAATTGTCAGTCTATGACTATGAAATGTATGTTGATTCTTTGCAGCATTGTCATTTCACACAAACTGCCATACAAACCTGTATTGGAAAAACTTGGGGCCAAACCCATCCACATGCATCTGCACGTCAGGAACATTCGACTGGCTTGGCAAGCCTGCAGCACCTGCATGCATTACAGCCCACATTTAAAAAATCATTATATAAAAAAAGACAAACTTGCACACGCATATATCATCACAACATATTTCCAGGTAAATCGTGTGGTTCACTTACAGCCACCTGGACTTGCTGTTTCCATCGCTTCACGGACAAACCCAACCATGTAAGGGTCAGTGGTCTCGCTCTGGGAAAAAGGAATTTCTTCCTTAACAGCCATGGTTCCCTGAGAACACTTGAGTGCAAAATGCCACGAACTGGCAAGAGCAAATGTGGAACCTCCAAAGGGCAAGCCTGAAAAAAAAAATAACAAAAAATCTGACATGAAGATCCCCATTCAAGGTCACATCTGGTCACGGGTGGTCACGGGTGGTCACGGGTTGGTCACGGGTCGGTCCCCTTATAAGTAGTATTGGGCGTTTCTCCCAGGTCACGGTTGGTCACGGGTTGGTCACGCCCTAAAATTTTAAAAAAACAAACATATCATGTTTGACCCGCATTTGGAAAACATATTGGTTGTTTCAAACATTAAGACTAGACCATGATCACGTATTTCAAGAACACTTGGCACATGCATGAACCCATGAAACATATAACAGGCATGAACCATGCATGGCAATGATATATAAACTATGTACCATGAGGCCAAAGCCCCGTTAAAACATGAAGCATGAAAACCGTATCGCACATCAATGAACACGCAACCAACTTTCTGCAGGCAACCCACCCATGTCTCCCATTCTTCATTCACACTTTTTCCCCCAAAGTTGTTACTTGCAAGTTTCAAGTCATTAGACAACTGTATAGATCTACACGTGTCGGAAAGAATTTGCATTCGAACATCTCAGCTCCTCCAAAGCCTCTTGCAACCGGCCCTCTGAGAAGTCGAAGTGTTGGAGTCTAGAGTAGGCCGCAATTCGCTCCTCAGGAAAAGCTGCAAACATGAAATTCAGGTCATCACATTGAAACCACACTTCATTTGCAAACAAACAAGTGCATGTCATCCATATTGTTTTTACATACGAGTATTGTTTTTAGATGTATATGTTTATTTTTGTCGATTGAAGTGCCTCAACTGAATGACGTTCGGTTGAACCACTTTTGAAATCAAAAACGCACAGGAACCTCATTGAAAATGAGCAGTCCTTCATTATGTCAGCAGACACGTTGGAGCTCTGGACAAGGCACCATCGACGCCTTTCTCTCCTGCAATTGACAGGCATGCAGCTCTACATGTGGTGTTCTGTAAAACTATGGGCTGTTAACATGTGGTATTCTGAATTGTTGCAGCATGCGGTCCCGGCAGAGACAGGCCCATGAGCCATCCACCAACTGGCCAACGCCCTTCCAAATTCAGGCGTGTACAGCTGTGTCTGCTTGAGCCCTGGACCACCCTGCACTCTCTTGGCGCCGGATGCATCTTGATACCTTTGCAGCACGCATTTCACTCGAGAACAAGACATGGCGTGCCCAAAATTTCCCAACAAAGAAAGATACCCATCCCAACCAAGAAAGACATGCACACACACACATCTACACTTGTACATCCAACTTGAAAGCATGGCACTGATAGGTAACCTGGTATTGGGAGGCACTTTCATATTCATCAAAGGGTCAAAGGACTCCGTAGAATACAAAGCTGTGGGCTTTAGGGTTGGTGCTTTGAAGCAAGCCATGAAGACTTGGTTCAGTTTGAGCCTCTGCCCAATCCACCCCAGCTGCTCGGCCTCGTCAAAGTAGGCAATCACAGACTGCCATGCTGGAAGTGCAGTCATCACTGAACGGAGCGGCTGCTCCAATACTGGCATTCCACCGACTGCCCATGCAAGTAACGCCAAAACAGCTGATCTTCCGCCCAGAATGTTTCCAAGCTCGACGTAGCTCAAATCCTGCCTCCAACCCAATGGAAAAGAAATTGATCGGGTGTGGGTGCCAGAGTTCACGAAGTTGAAGGAGGTGCAAACGGTGCCGAGGTGGCAGAGTCCACCGCAAACAAGTCCAAGTATGGCCACCACTGCACTGACAAGGCCATGGGTGCTTGCCAAATCATGCGTCTCACTTCCTGAAGCACAACACATGTTTCAACTGCATTATATATATATATATACTGCAAACCATTTTATTTTTCATGGGGCCTGCGTGGTCTCTCTTCAGCGTAAAAAGCCAAGTTTCGTAAGAGATCAAAAGCTAGGGATTTGAATCCAAGCTCCGAAAACGCTTTTGCTATCTGAGATGAACGTTCTGAGCCTGCAAAAAATTCAATGCATCGCACATCTAAAGGGACTCCGAAGTTCAGTCCACGTCGATAGATCATCGCCCAAAGGACGAGCTCCACGAGGACCCACGGTAAGTCCAGTCGCGTGAAGCCATACACATCACGTAGCTCCTGGACAGACAGTGAGGCCAGCATCGAATACAGCAGGGCAAGCTTAATCATCGCCATGGCACCGGTCGATGGCGCGACAAAAATGTACACACAACCGCATGTTTTTCATCCTCATGCAAGTATGTCGGCGGAAAACTTCTGCGAATTCTTTCAAGAGCATGTGTTTGGAAGAAAATAGAGTCGTGTATCTAGCTGTGATGTGTATTTGAAAAATGTTCGACCTGTGCATGTCATAATACATACATCGTTTATACACGCAAACATGTTTCCATTGAACTTTGACTTAATGCTGCTTCGTGCAATCATCAACAGACATGAACCATGCATGACAATAATGATATATATATATATATATATAAATATGATGTAATTACAAGAGGCCGAGGCCCCATGAAAGCATGAAAACCCTAAATATCAAAGATCAATGAACATGCCAGCTTCATGCCAACAAAACTCCAAGAGGAACACTTCACTGCAAAAGGGTATGCAAACTCACTGAAGGAGGGGGGCTGCGCCTGCAGTTGGAACTCGATGAAACTGACGGAGCTTCGGCAAGTTTCCGTCCTCTCGATCACAGGAAGCCATGACGATGCACTGCATGACTGCTATACATGCCAAGACAAATGAAAATTGGAGGAAACGTTTTCTTGGCAGAGTCTGCTTTTTTCCCCGTGCGGCGCATGTGCACGCAGACCCCATAGCAAATGTCAAGTGACAAGTGGTCATCTATGACGATGACTTCAAAGTATTGAGCTCCCCAATGACGTTGTCAAGGGTTTTTTTGTTTTCATTTAGATCCAAAACCATCTGACCTACAATGCTGGAGCACTCCGGCTGCGCATTGCTACTCAGCTGGGCAACTTGTTTGCCCGTCGTATTGTCATGGATCGCGCAAACCACGATGATATCCCCAGAGTTGGCTTTGCGTTTGTGCTTCTTCATCAAATACTTAGCCTTGTCTTTGTGCTCTTTCCCGCATCCACCCGGTTTTTTCTGTGCTTTCTTCTTCTCAGCTGCCGGCTTCTTCTGTTGTTGCAACTTCTTCTGTCCTTATATATGTTGTTCCATTATGGCTTCGTGTAAACCAAAAATCGCAAAAAACTCATGCACGCAGGCAGTCAGTTGGGACACTGAGACCAATTCCATTAGGGTCTGCAGGAGGAAGCTCATCATCGCTGAGTGCGCCAGCCATCTCCTGCATTGTTTCAAAACCTATACTTGCAAACAATTGTCCATTGGCCAGACTGTAAACAGCTGTAAACAAATTCTCATCTGTCACCCATGTGTCCTTGACAAATGGAGGCTCTGGAGTGATGGCAGCCTCCGCCACCGCATCAGTGCGATGTGGCCGAGGGCCAACCTAAGGAAAACTGCCAAGGTATTTTTATTCCAGATCAAACCTGTTCAATCTTGACATTGTTTTGTGCCAATTTTCATGTGCAAAGTTTGTTGAACCCTTGGTTTTTGAATTGACACTGACGCATGACAAGAAACGGCTGGATCATCTGAGACCTTTTCATCCTTCGAAGGAGGCTCGCCTCCCGTCCAACCACATGAAATGACACACAACAGAAAAACATTTAACATTGTTTGAAATCATGGTCACACATGTATTCACCGTTCTCAATTTGCAGCCTGCACAACAATATTTTTATCCAGGGCAGGCCTGACGGGTCGTCCAAAATCTCAACCACCTTACCTTGAAGAGATTGCATGATTTTCTGGCGCAACTGTGATGGAGCTTCCTGCGCAGGACAAAGCAAGCAGAACTGACTTCTTAATGTCAAGAAGGATGGCAATAAAAGCAGCAAACAAACATGCATATCCTGAGAATCTGCGTGAGAGCTCTGACTGTCAGACGGGTGCTCAATGGACGCTGGATCCTGGGCGACTTCGAATGTTTCCCTGATTTCCCTTACTTTCGTCTCAACTAATGGCACATCACCCCAAAAAAATGCCCACTGGTTTCAAGTGAGACTCAATGCCCCATGCTTTGCCAATATCATCGTCTACGAAGGGTTGCATGGTCTCAAAAAGATCGCGGATACCCGGCTCGGCTGCAACCCAAGCGGACCATGCTCCGTCTTTCATAGAATCACGGGCCTTTCTCCAAGTCCTTCGAGTAAACCTGCAGTTCGAGAGGATATTTTGCTACAAATTTAAAATTTGCACAACATGTTTTCAGTTACAAGTCGTCTGGGCAGCTGAGGTGCTGCATCAGCGTTTTGAGGTCATAAACGACCAACCAAACCACACCATCCGGTTCAGTGTCACTTAGAAGCCGTCGAAAAATCTCAAAGAGACTGTTGTTATGAATAGGCATTGTCGGAGCCATGGTGGCCAACGGCATGAGGGCCCAAAGGAAATCGATGATCACTTCTTTCTTGAGGGTGTTGCCTTGGAACAGCTATAGGCTGTGCAAGAGGGGAAAACTTTTCGAATGTGTCATCCAAGAGACATGCTCGAAAAAAAACAATTTTATATAACCTGAAAAACATACCATCACGCCACGGTATTTTTAGGTTTGAGTCTGGGCGCCCTTGGTGGCATATTCATTGAACAACTTTGCAGGGTCAAGAGCTCCCTGTACTCGCTCAGGCATGAGAGAAGTCATTTGCTTATGGACTTCAATCACGTCTGCCTTCTCCAAAAGAACTTCGGTACTTCCTTTGTGTCGACCCATTGCTATACCCTCTGCATATGCTCTGAGCTATAGACCAAATTGCTGCGCAGCTGTACACACAAGATTCCGTCATTGCTCCATACATGCTGCAAAAAAAAATGGAAATCTTTGCAAAAGAGCCCAACATAACTCAACGTCCTTGAAGCAAGAGCCGGCGACGCTTGGACATTCACATGTCCTGCATATGCAGCGAGATGATGATACTCAGAGAATGGGTGATGGCGAATTGAAGTTTAACTGAAAAAGGAAGGTATGCCCGACTTGTCCAAAAAAATGAAACCAAGTTTGATGAGTTTGATGTTTTTTTTGAAACAGCGGTTTCAGCAAAACTTGTCGATGATGTCTACCCGTGATGTTTAGAAAAAAAGGTCCAACCAAAATGCATTTTGATTGGACCTTTTTTCAAAATATCTTGGGATGAAAATCAATCAGCTTGCCTCTCTGCAGGACAGCGATCAGCCATGCAAGTGCGCCTGGCATACAAAACCAATTAATGCGGGAGAATGACTGTAGACGTGAAATGGCATCTAAAATCTGAAGACTGTAAATGAAGCTGCTGCATCTGCCTTTTTCTTCTTTTCTGCCAACGGTTCCATCTGCTAAAATACAATCAAAAGCGTCTGAGTTCAGATCAAGTTGTTCGAGACTTCTTCGCGCCCGGTTCCGGGTGTGGCTCCTCGAGAGCCGTGAGAAATTCCATGAATTCCTCATCGGAGACACTTTCATGCAATCGCTGCCAGTCTGCATCTTCCCATGGAAGTTTGCCATAATCTTGAATTTCGCCCCCATCATTGGCGGCATCATCATCTTCTGGAAGTTCTGTAGCGGGGTGCTCACAGAAAGTTTCAGGCACCAAGGTTGTTGCTTCTTCCAGGCAAGTGCCATCATCGTCAGCTGGAAGCATAGTCACTGTGCGGCATGAAAAGGCCCCAATTGGGAAGTCTCCGCTTCCAAGCTTTGCCTGGCTCCCACGCTTGACACTCTTCGCACCAATTGGGGCAATGCCACTTGGAGGGCCTGCGCCAGCACTCAGCTTCTGATTGAAGACAGCGGCAACTGCACTGTTGTTGGCATGGCCAACGATGTCCTGGCAGGGACGGAAAAATGATCAGACAAATTATACCTTTGCCACGCAGCAATTCCAAAATACAAAACAATAAAGGAACATTTGCAACATTTTTTTGACCTTTGCCTGCTTCAAAGACTCAATTTGGCGAAGACTTCGCTTAGCCGACTTTGCGTAATTGCGAGCAACCCTCTGGGCCTCCATGGCCTGATAGAACATCTGTGTTGCATAAGAAGCAAGGTCCTGCACACTTGCCAAAATCAATTTGGGAATTGGGGAAACAAAAAACTGTGGGAGAGAGTCCGTATATCGATTCGTGTCGAAATTGCAATCAAACGTGTTTTGTTATATAAATATATTATATAATACAGATTTCATGTCATGCAAGCATGCGCCTGGTCTTCAGAGCTCCCCCAACTGCAAGCCGAAGTTGCCTCAATGCAGACAACTTGGCATCCACATGCAAGAAATTGGGACAATTTTGGACATGATTTCTCGGTCTGTCTATTTTATTTATCTAACTCTAGCTATAGCTATCTATCTTTTGTATATGTCATAAATGTGTATGGCGACCCAGTGTTAAAAAAAACAGGATGAACCAACTCTGAACGGGAAATCCTGCATCTGGATTTAATTCAGCAAGGGCGCATGGGTAACTTCCACAGGAGGCGGTGGCTTGTTAAGGCCGTGCTGCGCCCATAGGTCCAGGGGTTCAGCTGGGCGCTTGTCAATCCCGGGCTCGACAGGGGCCGGTTGGACCGGGCGCGGCTTCGGGGCAGGCCGCTTTGCGGCTGGCTGAACAGGGCGCTTCTTAGGAGCAATTTGTTTTGGAGCCATCTGTCTTGAAAAACTGCGAAATATATGTGTTGAAAACATCTCCATCACAAGCCCGACGCAACATGGAAGAAAGACTGTAGGTCACTGGAATCTTCAAACATTTTAAATTAAGCAGAATCATGCCGGTCTGCACGCAAGCTTCCAGCAAAGTTGGCCAAAGCTGCTCTCTCATCACCTGCATGGCGCTTGCGGGAAAGCTTGCGGGAAAACATTTAAACAACCGAAAGCAACAATTTCATACACCCATGTGCCCATGTGCTTACGTCCCACCTCACGCTTGAATGCTAGCACGCACATTGCTCAAACCATGAACCTATTTCGCTTTTTAATTACACAGACAAAATCAAATGACTATAGCTGCGCATTTTTCTGAAAACCATGCAGTAAACCAATTAAAATGACATACATGCAATGGAACCTTTTTTCATGGCAATGAATCGCCAAAACTGTTTTCGGCAGAACCGTTTCTGAGCCACAGGCCACAATAAAATTTGCGCGCTTTCCTCCAGCCGGAAAACCTTTTCACATATTATTTCAGGGCAATATTGCTCATGATTGCATGTTTTCTGTATATTAAATTGTATGACGTGCGAGGCCGAAGCCCCATTAAATCTAAAATATGGCATGCGCATGGAAAACATATATTTGAATCTATAGCGAAGCAATCAGTATACACATTCCTGGGCAACTCTGCAAGAAAGCAGTAAAATCTCTGAATTCCGTTCAAATAGTTTCCACCAAAATCGATGTTTTGTTGGATTTCCCCGAACAAAAACTTCTGCATGTCATCTCTTCTCGATACTTAAAAAAATGAGGTTTCGATTAGTGCACATCGTAGGCTTTCGTGAAATCTCTGAATTTTCCTTTAATCTGACTTCGTGTTCGCAAGAGACATCCTTAACCATATATATGAGGGAGGGTGGGAAGGGCCTCAGATTGCCGGGCGTTTCTTGCATCGGAGAAACACCCTTAACCTTCATGTGAGGGAAGGTGGGGAGGGCCAAAGATTGCATGGGCGTTTCTTGGGCTGGAGAAACACCCTTGGGCGTTTCTTGCATGGGAGAAACACCCTGGGCGTAAAAGATACACCCCAACCCCAGATTGGTACCTCCAGGTGAGACGCAGCAACGCATGTTTGCTGAGTTGAGTGGCCCATCTTCATCAGGTGCACGAGGTGTGCATGCACTTGAAAGTGCTGAGACCGCTGAAGAGTGGTGGGGATACGATCAGGAAGGTTA